>JACCDT011165159.1_pt1 | contig 59884 bp, 49 predicted proteins | sample 7446291 | NCBI WGS metagenome assembly JACCDT01 (sample SAMN15323446, study PRJNA562643) | freshwater metagenome | isolation source: river surface water | place: USA:Blue River Watershed | collected 2017-08-17
CTGCAGGACTTTGCCCGCGACGCGGTGGCCGCGGCCCTCAAGCAGCCCCAGGCGCTCGAGCGCGCCCTGGGCGAGTACCTCACCGAGCCCAAGCCCCAGGTCTGGTTCGAGACGGCCCGCGCCCCGAGCCGGGCGCGCCTGCTACGGGGCCTGCGCCTCGATGCGCGCTCGCGCATGCTCTACGACGAAAGGTGTATCTACCTCAATGGCGAGAGCTGGCGCGCGGCCGGCGCGGATGCGCGCCTGATGCGGCGGCTCGCCGACCGACGTGCCCTGGACGCGAGCGACCTGGCCGCCGCCAGCTCCGAGGCGCTGGCCCTTTTGACCGATTGGTGCGAGGCCGGCTGGGTCACCCTGGCGACTGCGCGGTGACCTACGCGGAAACGCCTAAGGGTTCGTGCCTATAATAGAAGGCTGAGCAGGAAGAGCTCGAGTCCTTCTTGTTCGTCAGTCCCCGGGCGCGTCCAGCGTGAGGGGGCGAATTTTCCGGAAAATTGTTCATCTTCAAAAAAGGAACTGACATGAAGAAATCCGTCGCTCTGGCCGCCCTGTTCGCCGCCGTCGCCCTGACCGCTTGCGGCAAGAAGCAAGAAGCCGCTCCGGCTCCCGCCCCGGCTGCCTCCGCCCCCGCCGCTCCCGCTGCTGACGCCGCCGCTTCCGGCGCCGCCGCCGCCCCGGCCGCTTCCGCCGCTTCCAAGTAATCGATCACTCGATTACCGGAATGAAAAAGCCGCCTTCGGGCGGCTTTTTTCATGCCTGTTCGTTTCGTGCTTCAGGCGCGCAGCCAGGCCGTGCCCTGCTCCTGGTCGGCCACGTGGATCTCGTCCACCGGCCAGCCCAGCGCCCCGGCCAGCGACTCGCGCGCGAGGTCGGGCCGGTTGTTCTGCCGGCTCAGGTGCGCGGCCACCACCTGCCGCAGTCCCCGCGCCTGCAGGGCGATGGCGGCTTCGGCCGCAGCCGCATTGGCCAGGTGGCCGAAGTCGCCGCCCACCCGCTTCTTGAGGAACCAGGGGTAGGGGCCGTTCGCCAGCAGCTCGGCATCGTGGTTGCACTCCAGCAGCACCGTGCCGCAGCCGGCCAGCTGCTCGATCACGTCGGGCGGCACATGGCCCAGGTCGGTGAGGATGCCCAGGCGCGCATCGCCGTCGGTGCAATGCAGCTGCAGCGGCTCGCCGGCGTCGTGCGGCACGTCGAAGGGATGCAGGCGCAGGTCGCCCACCGCGATCACCTGGCCGTGCGCCGCGATGCGCAACAGGCCCTCGAAATCACCCTCGCGCAGGCCGCGGTGGGTGCCCTCACTCATCCAGACCGGAATCCGGTGCTTGCGCGCCAGGCTGCGCGCGCAGCCGATATGGTCGGAATGCTCGTGGGTGATGAAGATCGCGTCGATGTCGGCGAGCAGCACGCCGGCCAGGGCGGCTCGCCGCTCCAGGTCCCGGATGCCCAGGCCGCAGTCGACGAGCACGGTGGTGGAGGTGACACCGCTGCTGGCATGCACCAGTGTGGCGTTGCCCGAGCTGCCGGAGCCCAGGTTCTTGAAGCGGAGCACGAGGCGCGATAGACCCGGCCCCGCGTGGCGGAGCCGGGCAGGAGGGTTACTTCAGGTCGTCGGCCAGCAGCTGGACGATGCGCTTGGCGGTGGCCGAGGCGTCGGGCTTGCCTTCGGCGGTGAGCACCGAGACCAGGGTGGCTTGCCCTTCGCTGCGCAGCACCACCCGGTACTTGACCGGCGCGGCGCCCTTGTCCGAGTTGGGCAGGAAGCGGGCGAGGAAGCCTTCGCCCTTGCGGTCGGGGTTGGGGTCGACGTAGCGGACGAAGTAGGTGCCCTGGTTGCGGTCGCGGTCCTCGACGGTGAAGCCCGAGCGGTCCAGCGACAAGCCGACCCGGCGCCAGGCGCGGTCGAAGCCTTCGTCCAGCTGCACCACCGGCACCTCGCCCACCTGGCTCACGCGGGCAGCCGGCTTGGGCGGGGGCAGGTTGCCCACGGCCTTGGCCTGTTCGGCGGTGGCGCCGAGCTTGACCATCAGGCGGCGCAGGAACTCGGCCTCGAGCTCGGGATCGCTGGGCCGGGGTTGCCAGATCAGGCGGTCCTTGCGGTCGCTGGCCCAGTTTTCCTCCATGCCACGGTGCGTGATGTAGATCTCGGTGCTGCCGTCGGCGCGGCGCTCCAGGCGGGTGCGGAAGCGGTCACGCTCGGAGGTCGAGTAGAGGGAGTCGAGAACGCGGCCCAGGGCGTTGCGGATGAAGTCCTGCGGGATCTTGGCGCGGTTCTCGGCCCAGTCGGTTTCCATGATGCCCAGGTCCTGCTGGTCCAGGGTCAGGGAGAAGCCGCTCTCTTTCCAGAAATCCTTGATTGGGCTCCAGAGCTTGTCGGCAGGCCGTGCGACCACCAGCCAGCGCTGGTTGCCGGACCGCTCGATGCGGACATCGCCCACGCTGCCCGCCGCGGTGGGCGTGGCGCTGGCGACCGTGCGGCCGGCGGCCTGCTCGCTGGCCGAGACGCTGCCGGCGCCGGGCAGGGCGTAGCGGCTGTCGCGGGCAAGCTGGGTCAGGTCCGGCGGCACTTCCAGGTTGGGTCCCTTGGCGGCGCTGCGGTAGTCGATCTTGGTGCCTTCCTCGATCGTGGAACAGGCCGCCAGGCCCAGGGCCAGGGCGGCGGCCAGGGCGGTGAGGGGCAGTCGGGAAATGCGGAGGTATCGCATGAGGTGCTCCTGCGGTTGGCGCGGGAAATGGAATGGGCGGTCGCTGGGCGGGATCAGCGCAGCAGGCCGGATGCCTTGAGCGCGGCCTCGACCACCGGCTGGTTGGCGGACGCCAGGGGCGTGAGCGGCAGGCGTAGCGCGCCACCGCACAGGCCCATGCGGGCCACCGCCCACTTCACCGGGATGGGGTTGGCTTCGACGAAGAGATGGCGGTGCACCGGCATCAGCTGGCGCTGGATTTCCATGGCACGGTCGCGGTTGCCGGCGATGGCGGCGACGCACAGCTCGTGCATCAGGCGCGGGGCCACGTTGGCGGTGACGCTCACGTTGCCGTGGCCGCCACAGAGCATGAGGGCGACGGCGGTCGGGTCGTCGCCGGAGTAGATGGCGAAGTCCTTGCGGGCGTCGCGGATCAGCCACTGCGCGCGCTCGAGGTTGCCGGTGGCCTCCTTGATGCCGACGATGCCGGGCACCTCGGACAGGCGCAGCACGGTGTCGTGCGCCATGTCCGCGACGGTACGGCCGGGCACGTTGTAGAGGACGATGGGCAGGTCGCCCGTGGCTTCGGCAATGGCCTTGAAGTGCTGGAACTGGCCCTCTTGGGTGGGCTTGTTGTAGTAGGGGACGACCTGCAGCTGGCAGTCGGCGCCGACCTCGCGGGCGTACCTGGCCAGCTCGATCGCTTCGCGGGTGGCGTTGGCGCCGCAGCCAGCCATGACGGGCACGCGGCCGGCGGCATGCTCGACCGTCACCCGGATGATCTCGCGGTGCTCCTCGACGCTCACCGTGGGCGACTCGCCGGTGGTGCCGACGACGCCGATGCAGTCGGTGCCTTCGGCAATGTGCCAATCGATCAGCTTGCGCAGCCCGGGATAGTCCACGCTGCCGTCTTCGAGCATGGGGGTGACCAGGGCGACGATGCTGCCGGTAATCGCTGTCATGGAGGACTCTTCTGAAGTGATCCAGGCATTCTACCGAGAGGCGGCCGCGCGCCCGGCCTTCCTCTCCCGGAGAGCGGCCGATGTGTCAGGGCTTCAGTTGAAGCAGGCCCAGAGCTGCTCGGACAGGGAGACCAGCAGGGTTGGCTGCAGGTAGAGCGCGAACACCGCCGCCAGCACGGTCAGGACCACCGCCCAGGCCAGGAGCCGGGGCAGGGCCCGGCGCCGGCCCTCTGGCGGGGTCGGTCCGGTCGGTTGGGCGGGGGAGGTCGCGTTCATGGCAGCAGGGAGGGGCCGGGACGGGCTTGGGCCGGTGTCGGGCGGGCCGGCGTCTCAGGCGGCCTGGGCCGCCGGCGGCGCCGGGCGGGCGATCGGCGCCTCGCGGACCGGCAGGTTCAGGAGCGCGGCCAGCACGCCCAGGGCCATCGAGATGTACCAGACCAGGTCGTAGCTGCCGGTCTTGTCATACAGATAGCCGCCCAGCCAGACCCCCAGGAAGGAGCCGACCTGGTGGCTGAAGAAGGCGATGCCGCCCAGCATGGACATGTGGGCCACGCCGAAGATCTGGGCCACGGTGGCATTGGTCGGCGGCACGGTGGACAGCCACAGGAAGCCCATGACCGAGGCAAACACATAGACCGACAGCGGCGACAGCGGCGCCCACAGGAAGCAGCCGATGGCCACCGCGCGGGCGAAGTAGATGAAGGCCAGGATCTTGCGCTTGGCGAACTTCTGGCCCAGGGCGCCCGCGATGTAGGTGCCGAAGACGTTGAACAGGCCGATCAGCGCCAGCGCGTAGCTGGCGACCTGCGGCGACAGGCCCTTGTCCTTGAGGAAGCTGGGCATGTGCACGCCGATGAACACCACCTGGAAGCCGCAGACGAAGTAGCCCGCCACCAGCAGCTGGAAGCTGGGGTAGCGGAATGCCTCGGCCAGGGCCTGGGCCACGGTCTGCTCGCGCACCGGGCGGGCGCCGCCGGCAAAGCCCGGCTCGCGCAGGCCCAGGGCCAGCGGGGCGATCAGCAGCACGGAGGCGGACAGCAGCAGCAGCGCCTCCTGCCAGCCGAAGTTCGCGATCAGGAAGCCCTCGACCGGCACCATCAGGAACTGGCCGAAGGAGCCGGCCGCGGCCGACATGCCCATGGCCCAGGAGCGCTTGGCCGGGTCGATCTGGCGGCCGATCACGCCGTAGATCACCGCATAGGTGGTGCCCGACTGGGCCAGCCCCAGCAGGAGGCCGGTGGTCAGGGTGAAGGTCAGCGTGTCCTGGGACAGGGCCATGCCCAGCAGGCCCAGCGCGTACAGGAGGCCGCCGCCCACCAGCACCTTGAAGGCGCCGAAACGGTCGGCCAGCATGCCGGCGAAGATGCCGGCGACACCCCAGGCCAGGTTCTGGATGGCCAGGGCAAAGGCGAAGTTCTCACGCGTCCAGCCCTGGGCCTGGGTGATGGGCTGCAGCCACAGGCCGAAGCCGTGGCGCACGCCCATGGACAGGGTGACGATCAGGGCGCCGCAGGCGAGCACCTGCAGCATGGAGAGCTTGCGCGGGGAGTCCAGGGTCATCCCCGGACTGTACCCAACCGTGCCGGACGCCCTTGTCGCAAGGAGCAACCCGTGTCGACCTCCGGGGAAAGGGTGGGCTGTGGTTTCATACAGGGGTTTGCCGCTCCTTGCTTACAATGCCCGCACCCATGGCGACCAAACCTACCCCCGAATACTCCGAAGGCTCGATCCGCGTCCTCAAGGGCCTGGAGCCTGTGAAGCAGCGGCCCGGCATGTACACCCGGACCGACAACCCCCTGCACATCGTGCAGGAGGTGCTGGACAACGCCGCCGACGAGGCCCTGGCCGGCCACGGCAAGCGCATCAAGGTCACCCTGCACGCCGACGGCTCGGTGAGCGTGGAGGACGATGGCCGCGGCATTCCCTTCGGCCTGCACCCCGAGGAGGGGGCGCCCGTCATCGAGTTGGTCTTCACCCGGCTGCACGCCGGCGGCAAGTTCGACAAGGGCAAGGGCGGCGCCTACAGCTTCTCCGGCGGCCTGCACGGCGTGGGCGTGTCCGTGACCAACGCCCTGGCCAAGCGGCTCGAGGCGGTCTCGCACCGCGACGGCCAGGTGGCCAAGCTGGTCTTCGAGGGCGGCGACGTGACCGAGCCTCTGGCCCTGCGCAAGGCCGGCGAGGGCGACCGCAGGCAGGGCACCTCGGTGCGGGTCTGGCCCGACGCCAAGTACTTCGAGTCCTCCCAGCTGCCGGTGAACGAGCTGGTGCACCTGCTGCGGTCGAAGGCGGTGCTGATGCCCGGCGTGGCCGTCACCCTGGCCAACGAGAAGACCAAGGAAGTCCAGACCTGGCAGTACAAGGGCGGCCTGCGCGACTACCTGATGCAGACGCTCACCGCCGACCCGGTCATTCCGCCGTTCGACGGCGAGGGCTATGCCGACAGCAACGACACCTTTGCCGAGGGCGAGGGCGCGCAGTGGTGCGTGGCCTTCACCGAGGACGGCGCCCCGGTGCGCGAGAGCTACGTCAACCTGATTCCCACCAGCGCCGGCGGCACGCACGACAGCGGCCTGCGCGACGGCCTGTTCAACGCGGTCAAGAGCTTCATCGAGATGCATGCCTTGCTGCCCAAGGGCGTCAAATTGATGCCTGAGGACGTGTTCGCCCGCGCCTCCTATGTGCTCTCGGCCAAGGTGCTGGACCCGCAGTTCCAGGGCCAGATCAAGGAGCGGCTGAACTCCCGCGACGCGGTGCGCCTGGTCTCCAGCTTCGTGCGCCCGGCGCTCGAGCTGTGGCTGAACCAGCACGTGGAGTACGGCAAGAAGCTGGCCGAATTGGCCATCAAGGCCGCCCAGACGCGCCAGCGCGCCGGCCAGAAAGTCGAGAAGCGCAAGGGCTCGGGCGTGGCCGTGCTGCCCGGCAAGCTCACCGACTGCGAGAGCCGCGACACCGCGCACAACGAAGTCTTCCTGGTCGAGGGCGACTCCGCCGGCGGCAGCGCCAAGATGGGCCGCGACAAGGAGACCCAGGCGGTGTTGCCCCTGCGCGGCAAGGTCCTGAACACCTGGGAGGTCGAGCGGGATCGCCTGTTCGCCAACACCGAGATCCACGACATCTCGGTGGCCATTGGCGTGGACCCGCACGGCCCCAATGACAGCCCCGACCTGTCGGGCCTTCGCTACGGCAAGATCTGCATCCTGTCCGACGCGGACGTGGACGGCTCGCACATCCAGGTGCTGCTGCTCACGCTGTTCTTCCGCCACTTCCCCAAGCTGATCGAGGCCGGCAACGTCTTCGTTGCCCGTCCGCCGCTGTTCCGCGTCGACGCGCCGGCCCGGGGCAAGAAACCGGCCTCCAAGGCCTATGCGCTGGACGAGGGCGAGCTCACCGCCATCCTGGACAAGCTGCGCAAGGAAGGCGTGCGCGAGGGCGCCTGGACCATCAGCCGCTTCAAGGGCCTGGGCGAGATGAGCGCCGAGCAGCTGTGGGAGACCACGCTCAATCCCGACACCCGGCGCCTCCTGCCGGTGCGCCTGGGGGCTTTCGACTTTGCCGGCACCGAGCAGCTGATCACGAAGCTCATGGGTAAGGGCGAGGCCGCCGCGCGCCGCGAGCTGATGGAGCTGCACGGCGACGAGGTGGAGATCGACATCTGACCACGATGCGCAAGCCGCTCATCGTCCTGGCGTTGGCCCTCGCGGGCTGGCTGCCTGCGGCCCATGCCGACGTCTGGGCCTATGTGGACGCGCGCGGCATCACCCATTTCGCCGCCGAGCAGCTGGACGAGCGCTACGAGCTGTTCTTCCGCGGCGCCGCGCCGGCCAACCCGGGTGCCGAAGCGGCCGAGGCCGCAGAGGCCGCAGGGAGGGCCACGCCCGCCGAAGGGGGGCCGGCCTCTGCCGCCGCCAGCTACGGCAGCTCGCCTTACGCGATGCGCTTGGCCAGCTACATCGAGGGCACCGCCGGCTACCAGCTCGCCCGCCCGTTGCTGCAGGAGGCGGCGCGCACCCACCGCATCGACGAGGAACTGCTCAAGGCGCTGATCGCCACCGAGTCGGGCTTCGATCCGCAGGCGGTCTCGCCCAAGGGCGCGATCGGCCTGATGCAGGTCATGCCGGCCACCGCCGAACGCTTCGGCGTGAGCGGCGACCCGCGCCAGCCGATCGAGCGCAAGCTCGCCGAGCCCGCCACCAACATCCGCACCGGCACCCGCTACCTGCGCTTCCTGCTCAATCTGTTTCCCAACCAGCTCGAGCTGGCCCTGGCCGCCTACAACGCTGGCGAGGGCGCGGTGCAGCGCGCGGGCAACCGGATTCCCAACTTCAAGGAAACGCAGAACTACGTGCGCACGGTGATGCAGCTGTATGCGCTGCTCAAGCCGCCCGCGCTTGCGGCGTCCTCCGCGCCTTCCACGGCCGCCGTGCTGGCAGCACCGGCCACCCCGATCCGAGCCGTCATGCCCGGCACCGTGCCCGGTCGCAGCAGCATGCCCTCGTCGCTGGCCAATCCGCTGGCGAGTTCGATGGCCGGCACGCTGGCCGCCCGGCCCGCGAGCCCGACGCCCTCCACGGCCGCAACAGCCGAAGCAGCCGCCACGAGCCCTGTGATCGCCGCGCCCGTCCCCGTTTCCCAGAATTGACCCGAAGAACCGAGCCCCCATGGAGCAAGACCTGATTTCCCTCGCCGCCGACGGCGGTGACGACTCCCAGCTGGACCTGGCCACCTACGCCCAGCGCGCCTACCTGGAGTACGCGCTCAGCGTCGTCAAGGGCCGCGCCCTGCCCGACGTGGCCGATGGCCAAAAGCCGGTGCAGCGCCGCATCCTCTACTCGATGTCCCGCATGGGCTTGGGCTTCTCCGGCAATGCCGGCGCCAAGCCGGTCAAGAGCGCCCGCGTGGTGGGCGACGTGCTGGGCCGCTTCCACCCGCACGGCGACCAGGCGGCCTACGACGCCCTGGTGCGCATGGCGCAGGACTTCTCGCAGCGCTACCCGCTGATCGACGGCCAGGGCAACTTCGGCAGCCGCGACGGCGACGGCGCCGCGGCCATGCGCTACACCGAGGCGCGCCTGTCGAAGATCACCAACCTGCTGCTCGACGAGATCGACGAGGGCACGGTGGACTTCACCCCCAACTACGACGGCTCCACCGAGGAGCCCGCGCAGCTGCCGGCGCGCCTGCCCTTCACCCTGCTCAATGGCGCCAGCGGCATCGCCGTGGGCCTGGCCACCGAGATTCCCTCGCACAACCTGCGCGAGATTGCCGACGCCTGCGTTGCGCTGGTGAAAAACCCCAAGCTGTCCGACGAGGAGCTGTTCACCCTGGTGCCCGGCCCCGACTACCCGGGCGGCGGCCAGATCATCTCGCCGGCCTCGGACATCGCCGACGCCTACCGCACCGGCCGCGGCTCGCTCAAGGTGCGCGCGCGCTGGACCATCGAGGACCTGGCGCGCGGCCAGTGGCAGCTGGTGGTGCACGAGCTCCCCCCGGGCGTGAGCGCGCAGAAGGTGCTCGAGGAGATCGAGGAGCTCACCAACCCCAAGGTCAAGGCCGGCAAGAAGGCCCTGAGCCAGGACCAGCAGCAGCTCAAACAGACGGTGCTGGCGGTGCTCGACGCGGTGCGTGACGAGTCCAGCAAGGACGCGCCGGTGCGCATCGTCTTCGAGCCCAAGACCCGCACGATCGAACAGCAGGAGCTGATCACCACCCTGCTGGCCCACACCAGCCTGGAGACCTCGGCGCCGATCAACCTGACCATGGTCGGCCTGGACGGCAAGCCGGTGCAGAAGTCGCTGCGGCTGATGCTGGAGGAGTGGGTCGCCTTCCGCCAGCGCACCATCGAGCGCCGCTCGCGGCACCGCCTGGACAAGGTGCTGGATCGCATCCACATCCTGGAGGGCCGGCAGACCGTCCTCCTGAACATCGACGAGGTCATCGCCATCATCCGGGCGAGCGACGAGCCCAAGGCGGCCCTGATCGCGCGCTTCAACCTGAGCGAGCGCCAGGCCGAGGACATCCTCGAGATCCGCCTGCGCCAGCTGGCGCGCCTGGAGGCGATCAAGATCGAGCAGGAGCTCAAGGAGCTGCGCGAGGAGCAGGGCCGCCTGGAGGAAATCCTGGGCAGTCCCGCCGCCCTGCGCCGCCTGATGGTCAAGGAGATCGAGGCCGACGCCAAGCAGTTCGCCGACGAGCGCCGCACCCTGATCCAGGCCGAGAAGAAGGCCGTGGCCGAGATCAAGGTGATCGACGAGCCGGTGACGGTGGTCATTTCGGAAAAGGGCTGGGCCCGCGCCCGCCAGGGCCACGGGCACGACCCGGCCGGCTTCGCCTTCAAGGCGGGCGACGGCCTCTACGGCACCTTCGAGTGCCGCACGGTCGACACCCTGCTGGCCTTCGGCAGCAACGGCCGCATCTACTCGGTGCCGGTCTCGCTGCTGCCCGGCGCGCGCGGCGACGGCCAGCCGGTCACCAGCTTCATCGAGCTGGAAGCGGGCACCCAGGTGCTGCATTACTTCGCCGGCAACGCGGCGGCCACACTGCTGCTGTCCACCAGCGGCGGCTACGGTTTCCTCGCGACGGTGGAAGACATGAGCTCCCGCCAGCGCGGGGGCAAGAGCTTCATCAGCTGCGGCGAGGGCGAGAGCGTGTGCCGGCCCTCGCTGGCGAACGCCGCGCTGCCGGCGGGCTCCGTCCCGGCCGGCACTGCGCCCCACCCGCTGCATGCACCGGCCACCCATGTGGCCTGCGCCTCGACCGGTGGCCGCATCCTCACCTTCGAGATCGGCGAGCTGAAGGTCCAGCCCAAGGGCGGCCGCGGCCTGATGCTGATCGACCTGGAGGCCAAGGACACCCTGGCCGGCGCGGCGGCCTATGTGCGCAGCATCCGCATCAGCGGCGTGGGCCGCGGCGGCAAGGACCGCGAAGAGCAGCTGGAGATCCGCTCGCTCAACAACGCTCGCGCGGCGCGTGGGCGCAAGGGCAAGGCGGCGGACCTGGGGTTCAAGCCGGCGGGTGTGCAGCGGGTGGAGTGAGCCACCCAGCACAGCCTTCCGTCCAAGTCTTGCCGTAAGCCAACGGCTGGCAAAACGGTTGGGCACAGGCTGATGCAAGAGGAGCCGTTTTGCGCCTAGCATCCCCCGCGTTCTTGAATGCAAGGGGTGTCCATGATTCATACCAGGCTACTCAGAAGTGGCGGCTCGCAGGCAGTCCAGATCCCTGCGGAGTTGGCTTATCGCAACTGGGATGTCGAGCTCGAGGTGGAGCGCGAAGGCGATGAGATCCGCATCCGCCCGATGCGCCCGCGCGGACGCTTGGCGGACCTGTTGGCGGCACTGGCGCCGTTGACGCATGACTTCAAGGTCCCTGGCCGCTCGGGCGTCCCGCTGCCTGATCACGACGCCGAGGTCGATGAGGTTCGCGCGGCGCCATGACGCCGCGTTACATGCTCGACACCAACATCTGCATCTATTTGATGAGCGCGCGGCTGCCCCGGGTCACGGCACGCTTCGACCAATGCCTTCTGGGTGACCTGGTGATTTCGGCAATTACCCTGGCCGAGTTGGAATTCGGTGTCGCATGCGCGGGCGAGCAACAGATTCGGAGCCGGCAGCTGCTGGACGCCTTTCTGGCCGGAATTCCGGTCGCACCTTTCGGCCATGGCGCCGCACGGGACTACGGCGTGGTGCGAGCCCTGAACCCCTGCCGGAACAGGCAGGTCCTGGACAAGCTCATCGCCGCGCACGCCAGGGCGCTGGACCTGGTCCTGGTGACCAACAACGAGGCAGACTTTCTTTCCTGCCCGGGGCTGCGGGTGGAGAACTGGGCGGACTCAGCCTGACCCCGTCGCGCGCGGCTGGCGCTTAACCCACTTCGGCGATCAGCTCGATCTCCACGCAGGCCCCCAGCGGAATCTGCGCCACGCCAAACGCGCTGCGCGCATGCGCGCCCTTGTCGCCGAAGACCTGCCCCAGCAGCTCGCTGCAGCCGTTGGTGACCAGGTGGTGCTCGGTGAAGTCGGGCGCCGAATTGACCAGGCTCATCACCTTGACGATGCGCTTGACGTTGTCCAGGCCGCCGGCGGCGACCTCTAGCGTGCCCATGAGGTCGATGGCCACCGCACGCGCGGCGGCCTTGCCTTCCTCGGTGCCCATGGTCTTGCCCAGTTGGCCAACCCAGACCTGGCCGTCCTTCTTGGCGATGTGGCCGGAGAGGAAGACGAGGTTGCCGGTGCGCACGAAGGGCACGTAGGCGGCGGCCGGCACCGAGACCGGGGGCAGGGTGATGTTCAGTTCTTGCAGCTTGGCGGCGATGGCGGACATGGCAGGGTCTCTCTCTTGGTGGACGGTGAATCCGCCGATTCTAGGAGTGCCCTGCCCGGGCGGCGTTGTTCTTCAGGCCCGGGGGCCGGACGCAGGTGCTCCGCTGTCCGATTCGCCCACCGGCGTCACCGTGACCGCGACCCGCAGCGTGTGGTCGCCGCCCTGGATCACGCCCCGCACCGGCGCGACGTCGCCGTAGTCGCGGCCGATGGCGAGCGTCACGTAGTCCTCGCCGGGCGCGCGGTCGTTGGTCGGGTCGAGGTCCGCCCACGTGCCCGGTGCCGACCCGTCTACTTCTGGCGCGGCATCGTCGGGAAGATAGACCGAGACCCAGGCATGCGAGGCGTCCGCGCCCACCAGCCGGGGCTGGCCCGGGGGCGGCTCGGTGAGCAGGTAACCGCTCACGTAGCGGGCCGGCAGGCCCAGGCTGCGCAGGCACCCCACCATCACGTGCGCGAAGTCCTGGCACACGCCCTGGCGCAGGGCCAGGGCCTCGCGCGCCGGGGTGCTGGCGTCGGTGGACTGCGGGCGATAGGCGAACTCGCGGTGGATGCGGTGCATCAGGTCCTGCGCCGCTTCCAGGAGCGGCCGGCCCGGGGTGAAGCTGGGACTGGCGTAGGCGACGAAGTCCTCATGCCGGGGCACGTAGGGCGAGGCGAAGAGGAACTCGGTGGCCGGGTCCCAGCGCGCTTCGCGGTGGTAGCGCATGCGTTCGCGCGCAGCCTCCCATGTGATGGCGCTGTGCGGCTGCGGGCGCGGCAGGGTCTCGACCAGGCTCTCGGCCACGAGCCGCAGGTGCGCGTGCGAGGCCTGCAGGCTGAAGAAGCAACCACCGTTGCCCCAGCCGTCGGTGAAGTCGCGGCGCTGGGCAGGCTCGGGGTCGATGGTGAGGCGGTGCGACAGCAGCCGCTGGCAGGGCAGGGTGGCCGGCACCAGGTGGGCCTGGTGCTGCGCGCTGCGCACCGCGGGCGCGTAGTCGTAGCGGGTTTCGTGGACGACGTGGAGGCGCATGGCGGGACCGTGTCTCTCAGGCGCCGACGCGCTGTCGGGCGTCGTCCGAATGGGTGAAGAGGCGCGCGCTCAGGTCCTCGGTGAGGCGCCAAGCGAGGTCGGCGCTCTCCGGCTGCGAGGCCATGCGTTCGATCGCCTGGCCGGTGACGAATAGGCGCCAGCCCTCGTCCTCGTGGCTGCCTTCGTGCTGGCGCGCCGCCAGCGCGCTCGTCAGCGCCTCGAGCGAGGGCAGGTCATGCGCCTTTTGGATCCCTTGCCATTGCGCGGGGGTGAGGCGTTCGCGGACCGCGGACGCGGCCTGCCGCATCGACGCGAAGTTCGTGGCCAGGGTGTCGGCATCCTGTGCCGAGACGGCGCCGTGCACCTGCCGCAGCCGCCCCATGATTCGCTCCAGGTAGCGCCCCAGCCAGAACAGGTTTTCCGCGGCGCGGCTGCTGGTGACCGGCGAGGGCTCGGCGAGCGGGGCCAGGGGTTCGCCCTCCACCGCGTTCACGTCATGCGCCTGGCCGTCGTGCGGGTCGGACCGCGATTCGAGCCCGCCCGGGCCGGCTGCAGGGGCTGTGCCCCGGGGCGCATTGTCGCTGGCTGCGGTTTTCGTTTCGCCCAGCACCCAGGTATCCACGCTGCTGCCGCCACGCTGCATGGAGGCAATTTCCTGCGTAGCGCCGGCCAGCCGGGTCAGGCCGCCGGGCAGCACGCGCCAGCCGCCCGCGCCGTCGGGCATGGCGAACACCCGCAGCAGCAGCGAGCGCGGCGCGAGGCCCTGGCCGTCCCAGGTGGGCATCTGCGAGAGCGGCAGGTAGTCCTGCACGGTGTAGTCGTCGGGCTCGCGCCGCAGGCGCTGGGCCCAGTCCTGCAGGCCCTGCGCCGAGAGGTCGCGGCCCAGGACGGTGGTGGTGCCGGGCAGGCCGTAGGTGGGCTTGATGACACTGCGCGCCAGCTGCGGCAGCACCGACTCGAGCGCGACCCGTTCGCCGCACCACCAGGTGGCCAGCGAGGGCAGGGACAGGGTCTCGCCCAGCAGGTGCTCGGACAGCGCCGGCAGGAAGCCCAGGAGCGCGGGGGACTCCAGCACCGCCGAGCCCGGCGCGTTGGCCACCAGCAGGTTGCCGGCGCGCACCGCCTGCATCAGCCCGGGCACGCCCAGCTGCGAGTCGGCGCGCAGTTCGAGCGGGTCGAGGAATTCGTCGTCCAGGCGTTTGAGCAGGGCGTGCACCGGCTCGAGCCCGCGCAGGGTCTTGAGGTAGAGGCGTTCGCCGCGCACGGTAAGGTCGCCGCCTTCGACCAGGGTGAGGCCGAGGTAGCGGGCCAGGTAGGCGTGCTCGAAGTAGGTCTCGTTGTAGGGGCCGGGCGTGAGCAGGGCGATGCGAGGCGTCTCGCCGCCGGCCGGGGCCAGGGCGCGCAGGCTGTCCACCAGGGCGCGGTAGCTGGCCGCGAGCCGCTGCACGTGCAAGGCGGCATGCGCCTCGGGGAAGAGGCGCGAGACCAGGCTGCGGTTCTCGAGCAGGTAGCCCAGGCCCGAGGGGGCCTGGGTGCGCTGCGAGACCACCCACCAGTGGCCCTGGGTGTCGCGCGCCAGGTCGAAGGCCGCGATGTGCAGGAAGCGCCCGCCCGCCGGCGTGACGCCGCGCATGCTGCGCAGGTAGCCGGGGTGGCCATGCACCAGGGCCGGCGGTAGCAGGTTGCCGGCGATCAGCCGCTGCGGGCCGTAGACGTCGGCCATCACGCTTTCGAGCAGGCGCATGCGTTGCAGCACGCCCGATTCGATGCGGGCCCAGCCCTCGGGCTCGAGCAGGAAGGGGAGCAGGTCGACCGACCAGGGCCGCTGCGGGCCGGTGGCGTCGGCGTAGACGTTGTAGGTCACGCCGTTGTCGCGGACCTGCTGCGCCAGCCGCTGGCTGCGCCGGTCCATGCCGGACAGGCCCTCGGGGCCGAGGCTGCCGAAGAAAGCCGCCCAGGCCGGCGTGGGGCCGGTACCGAGCCCGCGCAGCTCGTCGAAGTGGCCGGGCGCGGCGGCGAAATTCGGCCGCGGCGCGAGGGCGCGCGCTGCGTCTTGTTCCGCCTTCGCAAGCGGGTCGCCGGAGAGGAACTCGGGGGGGCTTTCCACGGGGGTCCATTGTCACATTCTTCGCCGCACGCCTTGCCGGGGTCGTGCCGCGCGGCAGGTGGCTGTTTCAATCGACGCGCACTGTGTAGATCAGGTCCACACCGGTGCGGTCGCCCGCCTCGACCCGCAGCTGCAGCCGGCGGTTGATCTCGTAGAACACCACCAGCGTGCCCAGCGCGCCCGAAAGCCCGCGTTCATACACCGCGTAGATGTCGCGGGCCAGGCGCTTGCCCACGGCCAGGGTCGTGCCCAGTTGGGCTGTGCCGGCGCTGCTGCCGGCCGCTCCCGCCCCTGCGCTTGCCAAGGTGCCGGAAGTGCCGGATGCGCCGGATGCGCCTCCGCCCTGTCCCGGTGCGCTCTCCCGGCGGACCCCGAGTTCGTCCAGCCCGAGGCGCTGGGCCAGGGTGCCGCCGCCGAGGCCGGCGCGACGTGTGAGCATGGACACGGCCAGGTCCTCCAGCAGCGCGGTCTCGCCGCCGCCGCTGGCGCTGGCCCGGCCCACCGCCAGCCAGGACAGGGCCTGTGCCTCGGGCAGGGCGGGGTCGGACCAGAGGCGCACGCGCGGGTCCTGCGCGCGGCCGGTGACCTGCACGCCGACCCGCTGCATCTCGCCCGGTGGCGTGGGGCGGATGGCCAGCAGGTCCAGCGCCGGGTCCAGGGGCAGGCCGGTGAAGCGCAGCAGCCCCCGATCGAGTCGCAGGCGCTGGCCGAAGGCCCGGTAGTGGCCGCCGGCCATGTCGACCTGGCCTGTCAGGCGCAGCGTGTCGAGGCTCGCGCCGCCCGCCGCCTCCAGCCGGCCCCGGGCGCGGGCCTCGAGGCCGCGTCCGGTGACGCGGAAGTCGGGCCCCAGGTCGATGCGGGCCTGCAGCCGCAGGGGCAGGTCCTTCTCGGGGGCCGGCATGGCGCTACCGCTCACCCTCACGTCCGGCCCGAGGCGCGGCGTGGCGTGATCGGGCAGGGCGATGCGGGCCTGGTCGACGCGCAGGTCCGCCTCGACCTGCAGCGGCGGCGCGGCGAAGGGTGGCTGGTGGGCAGTGGGCGTCGATGCCGGGGCTGACGCGGGCTCGCGCGCCGCGAACTCGACGTGCGCCTGCCCCGAAAGGGTGAGGAGCCGGTCCGGCCGCAGGCTGGCCCGCAGCCGCGCCAGCGTGGCGTCGAGGGACAGCGATGCGCCGCCTTCTGCGGGCCAGCGGGCCTCGCCGCTGGCATCGAGGCGCCCGCCGCTGCCAGGGGCGCCCGGCAGGTCGGGGCCGAACAGCTGCAACTCGTCGATCAGCAGCTGCCTTTGCGCGAGCCGCGCGCGCAGCTGCCCGTCCCGCAGGTCGATGCCATCGACCACCGAGCGCAGCGCGAGGCCGTCGGCGCGTAGCTCGCCCTCCCAGCGGACCCGGTCGCCAGTCCCTGCCACGCGGACGTCGGCTTCCAGGTCGCCGCGTAGGCGCCAGCCGGCGGGCAGCAGGTCGAGCGCGCGCATCGCCCAGGCCAGCGGCAGGCCCGAGAGCCGGGCGTGGGTGCGCAGTTCGTCCGGCCCCCAGCGCAGGCCGTCCCAGGCGAGCCGGATCGGACGGAGGAGGGCGGACTGCGGGGGCTGGCGTGTCGACAGCAGCAGCGTCCCCGGCCCGAGGATCAGCGGCCCGTCCTGCACCCGCTGCCAGCGCACCGGCGACTGCAGCCGCATCTGCCAGCGGTCGCCCGTGGGCAGGACCATCTGCAGGCGCAGCGCGCGCAGGAGGTTGGCGTCGAGGTCGGCCTGGCCCTCGATGCGGGCCAGGGGCAGCCGGCCTTCGGACCAGGGGCCGGGCAGGGCATTCTCCAGGTCCAGCCGCAGCGAACCTGGCAGGTCCGAGCCGATGCCTTCCTGGCCTTTTTGACCTGTGTTGGCGGGCGGTGGCGCCAGCAAGAAGCGCCCGCTGAGGCGGGTGCGTGGCGCCTTCGGCCACCAGTCGGCGAGGTCGAGGGCGGAGAGGCGCCCGTCGATGGCGCGCCAGCGCGGTTGCGACCACGGCGCGACACGGGCCCGCACTTCGGCCTGGGGCGGGGCGTTCGTGCTGCCTCCCGCTTGCGGAGGCGAGCGAAGCAGCAGGTGCAGGTCCAGCAGGGACAAGGGCCCGTGCGCGCGCAGGTCCAGGCCCAGCGGCTGGGGCGCAGCAGTACCCGCATCGCTCGCCGGTCGTTGCCAGTGTCCTTCGAGCCGCAGCTCGGTGGGCAGCGGCGCCTGCGCGCCCAGGCGGGCCTGCCCTTGCAGGTCCAGCTTGCCGAGCGTGTCGTGGGCCATGCGGGCTTGGCGCAGCTGTACACGGTGCTCGCGCCCGTCATAGGCGTAGTGCGCGAGCACGTCGCTGAGGGCCCAGCCGCCCGCCACCTCGAAGCGGCCCAGACGGGCTTCGTCGACCTGCAGGTTCAGGGGCAGGGTGAGCCGGGTCGGCGCGGGGCGGGGCCCGCGTGCAGACGGTGCCCGTGAAGGTGCCTGCCGCGGCGATGAAGCGCCGGGCGCCGCCTCGCCGGCCCGCTGCCGCGGAATGAGCCGAAGCGTCCCGATGCGCGCCAGCGGCACGCGCAGCAGCCCGCGCTGGCCCAGGGCGGGCAGGTCCTGGGCGCGCCATTCGATGGCGACGTCCTCGGCCTCCACCTCCCAGTCCTCCAGCACCCAGCGCAGGCGCTGCGCGCGCAGGCCATCGCGCAGCGTGCCTTGCAGCGCCTGGGCCTGCAGGCCGTGGGCCGGTGCGACCCGCTCCCAGGCCCATTGCAGCGACTGGCCGCTGCCGGCCCAGGCCCAGAGCGCGGCGAGCGTGAGGGCACCTCCTGCGAGCAGCAGGAGCAGGCCGAGCGCCAAGCCGCGCAGGCCGATGCCCCGGGGCCGACTCAAAACACCACCCCCACGCTCAGGTGCAGGCGCAGCCGCCGGGGCTGCACGCCCCAGGCGAGGTCGGCGCGCAGGGGACCTACCGGGCTCGCGTAGCGGATGCCCGTGCCCAGGCCGGTGGACAGGCGCAGGCGACCGGGCCGGTCTGCCACCGCGCCGGTGTCGACGAAGAAGGCCTGTTCCCAGGGGCTCGCACGGCCCTCGGCGCGGATCGGCCGCAGCCACTCCACGCTGACCACCGCCAGGTAGCGGCCCGCTGCGACGCTGCCGTCGGCCTGGCGAACGCCGATCTCGCGCAGGCTGTAGCCGCGCACCGTGGTGTCGCCGCCGGTGCGGAACAAGGCGGTCGCGGGCACGCGGGCGTCGGTCGCGGGCACGCGGGCGTCGGTCGCGGCGAAGACAGCGCCGGTCTCCGCGCGCAGTTGAAGGCGCGAGCCTGCCACGAGTGGAATGCGCGCGCGGCCCGGCTTCGAAGCAGGCTCCGCGGCAGTTCCCCTTCTCGTCGCCGTTCCCATTTCCGTCCCCGGTGTGGCCGATGCGTCCGATGCGTCCGCTGCGTCCGCTGCGTCATCCCGCCCCAGGGGATGCAGCCACAGCCCTCGCACATAGGTCCGCTGGAAAGGCTGGCTGCGACCGAGCAGGGTGAGGCCCAGGCCCAGCTCGAGCTCGAGGCCGAAGCCCCGGTGGGCGTCGGGCAACTGGTCGAAGCGGCGCGTGGTCCAGGCGTAGTGGACGGTGACGGCACGGCCATCGCCATGCGCGCCGGTGGCCGCGAGGGTGGGACCCTTGACCGTCGCCTGGTCGAACTGCAGATAGGCATTGCGATCGATGCGTTCACCGGTGAGCAGGCGGCCAGCCCGCAGGCGCAGGCCGTCGGTGCGCAGCTCGCCATCGCGCTGGCGCTCGGCGCGCAGCAGCAGCCCGCGCCGCCAGCCACGCGCGTCGGGCAGATCCAGCCACTCGGTCTGCAGCGAGGGCGTGCGCCTTTGCAGCTCGATGCGGCTGTCCAGCCGGCCGCTCAGCCCGGGCGTCTGCAGGTGCCGATGCTCCAGGCTCGCGCGCAGGCCCTGGTCGGTGGACAGGCCCAGGCCCAGCACCACCTTCTGCAGCGGCGCCTCGCGCAGCGTCGCCTGCACCGGCGCGGCCGCGGGGTCGGACTCCGGGTCCACGTGCAGGAAGGCGGCATCGAAGTAGCCGCTGGCGACGAGCCGGTCCTGGGCCTCCTGCAGGGCCTGGGCGTCGTAGTCGGCGCCTTCGCGCAGGCGGGCGAAGCGCTCCACTACCTTCGGCGTGTGATGCGCGAGTCCGCTGGCCTGCAGGGGCCCGAGTCGCATGCGCGGCCCGGAGTCGAGCGTGAGCCCCAGGCGCGCGCGGGCGGTGGCGGCGTCGATCACGGCCACGCTCTCCACCTGGCGCGCGCGCGGGTAGCGCCTGGCCTGCAGGGCGCGCAGCGCGCCGGCCTTGGCGTCTTCCCACCCGGCCTGGGTGAAGCGACGTCCGGGCGGCAGGAGCCACAAGCGCTGCAGGTCCGCGCGCTGGGCCAGCGCGGCGGGGTCCGTGGTGGTGGCGATGTCCCCGGTGAAGCCGAGCTCGATCGCCGACACCCGCGTGACGGGGCCGGGGACCACGCGCAGGGTGACGCGCACCGGCGTGGCGCTTCTGTCGCGCGCCACGGTGATGACCGGGCTGAACTCCCCCAGCGTGCCCAGGAGTTCACGCGCCTCGCGCTCGGTCATTCGCAGCAGCCGGTCGAGTTCTCCCTCGTCGAGGTCGCTGACCGCCTGGTACCTCGGCAGGCTCAGGTTGTCGGCCAGCAGCGCGCGTTCGGCCGGCGGGGCCTGGATCTCCAGCTGGAACGATTGCGCCCAGGCCACGCCGGGGTCCAGCGCGCAGGCCATGCATGCCAGCAGCGTGGCCATGGGCGGGCGGGCCGGATGCCAGGGCCGGGGCCGTGAAGCACGGGCGGACAGGCGCTTGCGCATGGCGGCCAGGATGCCGCTGCGCGCCGGGCCCCCGGGTAGGACGAGGACGGGCTCGCCGCCTCCGGCGGGACTCATCCGCTTCGTTCCGCCGGCGGGCCGTCTGCGGCCCCGTCAGCGCCTGGTCGGTCCGGCCCGGGGAGGACTTTCAACAATCCGCGGCCTTTCCACCACTTGCCCTCGCGTCATGATCGGTCCATCCAGTTCCCGCTCCCGCTTCAACTCCTCCGGCCGGCCGCCACCGCGGCCCACCTCCGAGCCGGCTTTGCCGGACCGCGACCCCTCCGGTGAGCAGGAGAGCCCGGCGGCGGATTCGAAGGCGGAGTCGAGGTCGGTGAGGAAGACCGCAGGCTGGATCGGGCCGGACGAGGGCTTCCTGGGCCTGCACCGCCGCTCCCTGGACTTGCGGTCCTTTCCCGACCCCTCCCGGCTCGCGCCGCCCGACCTCTTCGCGCCGGCGCCCGCGTCTTCGGAGGAGACAGGAGGGGATGACCCGGATATCCAGGTCCGAGAGGCTCCCGGGCCCGAGGTCCGCAAGCGCCGCCGCGCCGGCCTGCCGGCAAGGGCGGTCGCGGCCCATCCCACAGCGGCCGAATCCACCTCCGCCCAGCCCGCTTCACCCGAACCCGCTGCGCCCGAGCCTGCTGCAGCCGAGGTGATGCAGACCGCTTCCGTTTCCATCCAGGAGGACGGGTCCCGTGTGATCGCGGCCGAGCCCACCCGCTCGATGCTCGCCCTGGCCCACCGGATCGGCGCCCAGGATCTCCGGGCCCTGCGTGAATTGGCGCCTTCCGGACTCGCCCCGCCGGCCCTCGTGGAGCGCTTTGCCTGCTTCCGCCAGTCGGTGAACTCTCTGGGCTGGCATGACATCGGCCGCCTGATGTTCGCCTTCGTCCAGGCCTGGCAGAGCCGGCTCACCGACCCCAGCTGGCCGCTGGCCTGGTGGGCACTCAACAGCGAAGTCAGCCGCCGCGACCCCGATGTGTCGGATCGGGTCCAGGCCTGCTTTGCCGCAGCCTATGTCTTCGCCCGCGGCATCTGCAGCGTCGACCGCCAGCTCGGCGCCAGCCGGGCCGCACAGGAAGTCCTCGTGTCCCTCGCCGCGCGGGACGGAACACGCACGAGCCAGAAGTGGGCCACCTTTCCCGGGCGATGCCTCTCCTACGCGATCGCCTGCCTGGACCCGGTTCGCGTCGCCCCGTGCACGGACCGCACCCAGTCCCTTCTGCTCCAATGTTTCTCGGCGACCACCTCGGTCTTTTGGGCTGTGCAGGACTCGGTCGCGCAGGCGCCCCGGGGCGAGCCAGACACGGCGCCACCCCCCACAGCGGCAGCGATGTCACCGGAGCAGGCCGTTGCTGGGCTCCCGCGCCTGGGCCGGCCAACCCTGGCAGTCCACGTGGACCCTTCAGCCGGTGATGGCCACCGCTCCCAGGCCCGCTGACTCCGGCTTGTTCGCCGAGGCCCGCCGTGCCAGCAGCCGTTCGAGCGCCTGCGCGTCCACCGGCTTGGTGAGGTGGTGTTCGATGCCAGCCTCGGCGCTGCGGCGCTGGTCGTCCTCGCTGCCCCAGCCGGTGACCGCCACCAGGGTCAGGCGGGCCAGTCGCGGCTCGGCGCGCAGCCGGCGGGCCACCTCATAGCCGGTGAGGTCCGGCAGGCCGATGTCGAGCAGGGCCACGTCGGGGACCCAGTCCGTGGCTTCGGCGATCGCGCTGGCGCCATCGTGGACACGGTGCACCTCGTGCCCCAGCAGCTCCAGCATCATCGAGAGGCTCTCGGCGCCGTCGACGTTGTCGTCGACCACCAGCACCCGCAGGGGCGCGGTGCTCAGGGCGCCGCCCGCCGGCCCCAGGTCGCCGGCGTACACCTGCCCCGGGGCGCTGCGCGCCAGCGGCAGGCGCACAGTGAAGCGGCTACCCTGGCCCAGGCCGGGGCTCTCGGCAACGATGGAGCCACCATGCAGCTCGACCAGCTGCTTGACCAGGGACAGGCCGATGCCCAGGCCGCCCTGCGAGCGGGCGAGGGTGTGCTCGATCTGCGCGAACAGGTCGAAGACCTTGGGCAGGGTCTCGGCCGACAGGCCCACGCCGTCGTCGTTCACCGCCAGGGCCACCATCGCGCCCTCGGTGCGCACCTGCAGCTTGAGGTGCCCGCCCTCGGGCGTGTACTTGGCCGCGTTGTTCAGCAAATTGCCCAGCACCTGGGCGAGGCGGGTGAGGTCACCGTCGAGCCACAGCGGCCCTTCGGGCAGCACCAGCGAGAGGTGGTGGGCGCCGGCCTCGATGGCCGGGCGCGAGACCTCCAGCGCGTTGTCGACGATGGACTGCACCGTGATGCGCTCGCAGCGCAGGTCCACCTTGCCGCGGCTGATGCGGGAGACGTCGAGCAGGTCGTCCACCAGCCGCACCAGGTGCGTGGCCTGGCGCTCCATCATTTCCTGGGCCCGCGCGGCGGCGCCGGTGAGCTGGTCGCAGCGGCGCAGGATCTCGAGGCCGTTGCGGATCGGGGCGAGCGGGTTGCGCAGCTCGTGGGCGAGGGTGGCGAGGAATTCGTCCTTGCGCACGTCGGCGTCGCGCAGCGAGGTGTAGAGGCGCGCGTTGTCCAGGCCGGTCGAGGCGATGGCGGCGAGCTGGGTGAGGATGGACTCGTCCTCCGGGCTGAAGCCGCCGCCGTCGCGGGCAGGGTCGCGGGCGGTGTCGCGCCCCCCCTCGCGGAGGGTGTCGTGCATGGCATGGCGGCCGCCCTCCCGCCCCCAGACCTGCAGCTTGCCCAGGGGGCGGCCGCCCTGGCCGGTGAGCGCCACGCTCAGCACCCCGTGCTCGGGCGGTTCGTCGGAGCCGGTGCGGTCGCAGCAGCGGGCGAGGGCGCGGATCGGCGGGTGGCGGTCGCCGTCATGCATCTGCACGGTGATGCAGGCGCGCTGCGCCCCCAGGATCTCGCGCGCCTGCTGCGTGAGCACCTGCGCGATCTCGTCGGCCGAGAGGCTGGCATGTACCAGGCGCGAGGCCTCGGCCAGGTGCGAGAGCAGGCGGGCGTAGTGCCGCTCCTCGCCGAGCAGGCGGTTGACGCTGTCCTCGGCCCGGCGCTGCTCGGTGGTGTCGTGCAGCACGCCCAGCACGCAGCTGACGCCGCCGGCCGCTCCGTATTCGGGCACGAAGCGGCCGCAGTAGTGGCGCGGGCCCCGGTGGCTGGTGTAGGTGAATTCGAGGTCCTGGGCCAGGCCGTCCTCGCGCGCCGCGGCGGTGGCCGCTTCCCAGCGCTCGCACAGGCCTTCGGGCAAGCCGGCTTCGCGCGGCGTGCGGCCTGCGAACTCGCGCGGGAGCCGGCCCGTCATCCGCTGGATGGCGGCGTTGACGAAGACCATGCGCAGGCTGGCGTCGAAGCGTACCAGCACATCGGGCGTGTTGTCCGCGAGTGACTGCAGCTCGCGCTCCCTGGCCTGCAGCGCATCCTGGGCCTGCTTGAGGGTCGTGATGTCGGTGGACAGGCCGCCCACCGCCCAGGGCTGGCCGGCCTCGTCCACCAGCGGGAACTTGCTGGAGAGGTAAGTGGCGGGGCGCCCCTGGTTGGCGGCCTCCTCCTCGGCCACGACCAGGCCGCCGCTGGCCAGGGCGCGGATGTCGTTGGCGCGCAGGGCGGGCGCGAGCGCCGCGCCCCAGGCCCGCTCGTCGGTGGCCTGCTCGGCCTGCCTTTCCGACAGCCCGGTGCGGTCGCGCCAGCTGCGGTTGGTGAGGACATAGCGGCCCTGCAGGTCCTTGGCGTAGACCAGGGTGTCGGTGCCGTCGATCACGCCGCGGATGGTGCGCAGCGCATCGCGCAGCTGCGCCTCGGCGCGCTTGCAGCGGGTGATTTCGATGTGGGTGATGACGAGGCCGGGCCCACCCTGCGCGCGGCAGGCGTGAATGAGGAAGCAGCGGCCGCCTTCCCACTCGTACTCGAGCCCGCCGTCGCCGCCGCCGTCGAGTCCCTGATCGAACCCGTGGTGGGGCCATGACGGGGCGCGGCCGCCTTCGGGTGCAGCCAGCAGGTGGCGCAGGCGCTCGAGCAGCGCCGGGGCGCCCGGCTCGCCGGCCTCGACGGCGGCCTCGCAGGCCTCAAGGTAGTTGTGGCCGAGGCGCGCGCAGGCCAGGGCGCCCTGGCCGAGGCGGGCGAAGCAGTCCCAGGCCTCGTTGCTGGCGACCACCCGGCCCCGCGCGTCGAGCACCAGCACATGGTGGGGGAGGGCGTCGAGGATGTGCCTGGCGAGCAGGCCGGCATCGGCCAGGTCCGGGCGGGGCGCCGCGCTCACCGCAGGCCTCCCGCGCGGGGAAGGGGCAGGGCCGGAGGCGGGGGATGGAAGGACATGGCGGGCTCCCTGATGTAATGCTTTGGAAGTATAAAAGCCGGATCGTGCCGCGGTCCTCTCCGATTGCCTGCCAGGACAACGCCGCGCCAATGACGGGCTGCACACGGGCTCCCGGCCCGCAGGCCATGGGCGGCGTGCTGGGTTGGGTGCTCGGCTGTGCGGTGCAGTTGCAGCAGCCGAGCTTGTGGCCGGGCTGGGCCTATGCGGTCGTGGCTGGCCTGGTCGCTCTGGCCGCGCCGGCCATCGCGGCACGCTCCAGAGGTGGGTGGGTGGTCGGCCTCGCGATCGCCGCCGGCCTGGGTTTCGCCTCGACCGGCTGGCGCGCCGTCGACCAACGCTCATGGGTGCTTGCTCCCGCGTTGGAGGGCCGCGACCTGGTGCTGACCGGCCGCATCGATTCCTTGCCACAGGCGGTGGACGCGGGGCAGCGGTTCGAGTTCGCGGTGGAGTCGGCGCAGATGCCGGGGCAGACATCGGCCCACATGCCCGGGCCAGCCGCAAGGTCCGCAGAGGTGGAGTACCTGGCGCCCGCGCTGGCGCGCCTGCGCCGTGTGCAATTGGCCTGGTACGGCGCATCGCCCGATCGCGGCGAGGGCCGCACTCCCTTGGTGCTTCGCGCCGGCGACCGCTGGTCCATCCTGGTGCGCTTGAAGGCGCCGCATGGCCTGGCCAATCCCTGGGGGCCGGATGCGGAGCTCGCCGCCTGGGAGCGCGGTGTGCAGGCCTGGGGCTATGTGCGCAGCGGCCCGCGCGATCCGCCACCGCTGCACCTGGGGCTGGCATCCCTTGGGTCGGGCGGCGGCGCGCTGCTTTCCCGGCTCGACCGGCTGCGCCAGTCGGTGCGTGACGCCATCCTGGCGCGGGTCGAAGACCGGGGCGCGGCCGGCGTGCTGGCCGCGCTCGTGGTTGGCGACCAGGGCGCCATCCTCCCCTCCGACTGGACGCTGTTCCGCGACACCGGCATTGCCCACCTGGTAAGCATTTCCGGCCTGCACGTGACCGTCTTCGCCTGGGCCGCGGCGCTGGCGGTGGGCGCGCTCTGGCGGCGCAGCCCGAGGCTGTGCGAGGCCTGTCCCGCGCCGCAGGCGGCGGTGGTGGGCGGGCTGCTGCTCGCCGGTGCCTATGCGGCCTTCAGCGGCGGCGGGGTCCCGGCCCGCCGTACCCTGGGCATGCTGGCGGTCGCCGGCCTGCTGCGCCTGTCGGGCCAGCGATGGCCCTGGCCCGTCACCTGGTCGGTGGTGGCGGCGGCGATCACCGCCTGGGACCCCTGGGCCCTCCTGCAGCCGGGGTTCTGGCTCAGTTTTGTTGCGGTCGGGGTGCTGTTCGCGTCGGCGCCCTTGGATGCGGGGGCGCGCGAAGGGCGCGGCCAGTCCTCACCTCTTTCTTCCGGGGTTTCCTCACGTCTGTCCACGCGCGCCCTGGCCCTGCTGCGCGAGCAGGGCGTGGTCACCCTGGCGCTGACGCCGCTCACCCTGCTGCTGTTCGGGCAGGTGTCGCTGGTGGGTTTGCTGGCCAATCTGGTGGCCATTCCCTGGATGACCTGCGTCGTGCTGCCCCTCGCGCTGGCCGGCGCACTCTGGCAGGCCCTGTGGCTACCGGCCGCCTGGGCGGTGCAGGGCCAGGCCTGGCTGCTGCAGGCGATGGCCAGCTGGCCCGGCGCGGTGCTGGCCTTGCCCACCGCCCCGTTCTGGATGGCCGCCGCGGCCCTGGCCGGCGGCGTGCTGGCGGTGCTGCGTCTTCCGCCGCGCCTGCGGGTGGCAGGCCTGCTGTTCATGCTGCCCCTGCTGCTGTGGCGGCCGCCGCGTCCGCCGCCGGGCGAGTTCGAGCTGCTGGCCATCGACATCGGCCAGGGGCAGGCGGTGCTGGTGCGCACCGCGGGCCATGCGCTGCTCTATGACGCCGGCCCGCGCTGGAGCGAGGAGCAGGACGCCGGCCAGCGGGTGCTGGCGCCCGGGCTGCGTGCGCTGGGCGTGCGGCTGGACCGGCTGGTGGTGAGCCACCCCGACACCGACCATGCCGGGGGCGCCGCCGCGGTGCTGGCCAGCCAGCCCGATGCGGACCTGCTCGCCTCGCTGCCGGCGGGCCACGCGCTTGCGGCGAGCCGGCCGCCGCAGGCCTGCCTGGCCGGCCAGCGCTGGACCTGGGACGGGGTGCGCTTCGAGGTGCTGCATCCGCGCGAGCGGGACTTCGTGCAGGACCCGGGCCTGCGCCAGCCCAACGCCCACAGCTGCGTGCTGCGCATCGTGGCCGGGGACGGCGCTTCCTCCCTGCTGGCGGGCGACCTGGAGTCGCCGCAGGAGCTGCGCCTGGCCCGCGAGGGCCTGGCGAAGGTCGACTACCTGCTGGTGCCGCACCACGGTAGTCGCACCTCCTCGAGCGCACCCTGGCTGGACGCGCTGCGCCCCCGGGTCGCGGTGGTGCAGGCCGGCTACCGCAACCGCTACGGCCACCCGGCGCCGGCGGTGATGGCCCGCTACGCCGAGCGCGGCATTCCGGTCTACACCACGCCAACCTGCGGCGCGGCGCGCTGGCTGTCGCGTGCGCCGGGCGTGGTGGATTGCCACCGGCTGCAGGCGCGGCGCTACTGGTGGCACCAGCCGGCTGGGCCCGGAGTGCCGGACGCGCCGGGCGACCTGCCCGAGGCCGGTGCTGGCCAGGCTGGTCATCGTTTCCCCAATGACCAGCCTCGCCGGAACCTTGATCCGGATCAGCGCCTTGCCGCATCGCGCGAGGCCTGCGCCGGATCGCGGCCCGGTTATTGCTATGCTGGCCGGGAGGAGCCCCGCAGATGAAGAAGTTCGACGAAATGCTCGCCAGCCTGCCTGAAGGTCTGGTCCGGGACATCCCCTGGGAGGGCCGGCCGATGGCCGGCGTGCGCCCCCACTACGAGGCCTATGCCCGCTGGCTGGCCGGCCGCAATGCCGCCGAGATGGCCGCGCGCCGCGAGGAGGCCGAGATGGTCTTTCGCCGGGTGGGCATCACCTTCGCCGTCTACGGCGCGAAGGACGAGGACGGCGCCGGCACCGAGCGGCTGATTCCCTTCGACCTGATTCCCCGCGTCATCCCCGCGCACGAGTGGCGCGAGATGCAAAAAGGCCTGGTGCAGCGGGTCACCGCCCTCAACCGATTCCTGCACGACGTCTACCACGACCAGGAGATCCTCAAGGCTGGCGTCATCCCCGCCGAGCAGATCACCCGCAACGCCCAGTTCCGCCCCGAGATGATGGGCGTCGACGTGCCCAACCGGGTCTATTCGCACATCGCCGGCATCGACATCGTGCGCGCGCCCGACGCCTCGGGTAACGGCGTCTACTACGTGCTGGAAGACAACCTGCGCGTGCCCAGCGGCGTGAGCTACATGCTGGAAGACCGACGCATGATGATGCGGCTCTTTCCCGACCTGTTCAGCCAGCACCGGGTCGCGCCGGTGATGCACTACCCCGACCTGCTGCTCGAAACCCTGCGCGCCAGCGCGCAGACCGGCGCGCTCGCGGGCGCCCAGGACCCGACGGTGGTGGTGCTCACCCCCGGCATGTACAACAGCGCCTACTTCGAGCACGCCTTTCTCGCGCAGCAAATGGGCGTGGAACTGGTCGAGGGCCAGGACCTGTTCGTGAAGGACCGCTTCGTCTACATGCGCACCACCCGCGGCCCGCGCCGGGTGGACGTGATCTACCGCCGGGTCGACGACGACTTCCTCGACCCGGCCGTCTTCCGGCCCAATTCGACCCTGGGTTGCCACGGCCTGGTGGAGGCCTACGCCGCCGGCAACGTCACCATCTGCAACGCCATCGGCACCGGGGTGGCGGACGACAAGTCCATCTACCCCTATGTGCCGAAGATGATCGAGTTCTACCTGGGCGAAAAGCCCATCCTGAGCAACGTGCCCACCTTCATGGGCCGTGATCCGGAGGACCTGAAGTACATCCTCGCCCACCTCTCCGATCTGGTGGTCAAGGAGGTGCACGGCGCCGGCGGCTACGGCATGCTGGTCGGCCCGGCAGCCTCGAAGCAGGAAATCGCCGACTTCCGCAAGGCGCTCGAGGCCAACCCGGGCGGCTACATCGCCCAGCCCACGCTCTCGCTCTCGACCTGCCCCACCTTCGTGGACAGCGGCGTGGCCCCGCGCCACATCGACCTGCGGCCCTTCGTGCTCTCGGGCAAGGAGGTGCAGATGGTGCCCGGGGGGCTGACCCGCGTCGCGCTCAAGGAGGGCTCCCTGGTGGTCAACTCCTCCCAGGGCGGCGGCACCAAGGACACCTGGATCCTGGAGGACTGATCATGCTGTCACGCACCGCCGACCACCTGTTCTGGATGTCCCGCTACACCGAGCGCGCGGAAAACACCGCCCGCATGCTGGACGTCAACTACCAGACCTCGCTGCTGCCCCAGTCCGCCCAGGCCGCGCTCATGGGCTGGGAGGGCCTGCTGTCCATCAGCGAGCTGATTCCCGCCTACAACGCCCAGCATGGCGACATCACCCCGCGGGCGGTGATGGAGTTCATGGTCGTTGACCCGAACAACCCATCGTCCATCGTCTCTTGCCTGCGGGCGGCGCGCGAGAACGCGCGCGCGGTGCGCGGCACCCTCACCACCGAGGTGTGGGAAACGCAAAACCAGACCTGGCTGGAGCTGGGCCGGCGCATCGAGGCGCGCGAGCACCTGCGGGACCCGGGTCAGTTTTTTGAGTGGGTGAAGTTCCGCTCGCACCTCTCGCGCGGCGTGACGGTGGGCACCATGCTGATGGACGAGGCGCTGTACTTCATGCGCCTGGGCACCTTCCTCGAGCGCGCCGACAACACCGCGCGCCTGCTGGACGTGAAGTTCAACGCGCTGCAAAGTGATTACCACGGCGTCTCTGTCTCCGCTGCTGCGGACGGCGCCGAAAGCGAAGACCCCGACTTCTACCAGTGGAGCGCCATCTTGCGCAGCGTCTCGGCCTTCGAGATCTACCGCAAGGTCTACCGCAACGTCATCTTGCCGGAGAAGGTGGCCGAGCTCCTGATCCTGCGCGCCGACATGCCGCGCTCACTGCATGCCAGCGTGGCCGAGGTCCGATCCAACCTGGCCCTGGTGGCCGGAGACAGCGCACAAGACACCCGGCGCCGCGCCGGCCGCCTGCTCGCCGAGCTGCAGTACGGCAACATCGACGAGATCCTGGCCACCGGCCTGCACGCCTACCTGACCCAGTTCCTGGACCGGGTCAATGAGCTGGGCGTGCGGATCAGTCGGGATTTTCTGGTGCCGAGCTGAGGGCTTCTGTGTCTACGGTCGCGCAGTAAAGCCGGTAACGGCTCTCGACGCGGCGAGACCTCCGTTACAGCTTCTTTAAGAAGCTGCGACGCAGGTCACACCACGGCCGGGGCTTTGTGGCTACGCTGGCGGACTTCCCCAGCACCAGCACCGGCCTCGCCTCCATGTCCGAACCCACCGCCCAGGACCCGCCGGCGCCCGAGGAGGCGGGGGCCACCCCCGAGCGACCGCAGGCCCCGCCCGACGCGTATTTCCGCCAGATCGTCGGCAGCGCGGTCGACCATGCCATCCTCACCACGCGCCCCGATGGCTGCATCACCACCTGGAACAGCGGCGCGCAGCGCTTGACCGGCTGGACCGAAGCCGAGATGGTCGGCCAGCCGATCAGCCAGATCTTCACCCCCGAAGACATCGCCGCCGGCGTGCCCCAGCGCGAGATGGGCACCGCCCGCGAGGCCGGCCGGGCGATGAACGAGCGCTGGCACCTGCGCAGGGACGGCAGCCGCTTCTGGGCCTCGGGCGAGACCCTGCCCCTGCACGACGGGCAGGGCCAGCCCGAGGGCTTTCTCACCATCATGCGAGACCGCACCGAGCAGCGGCGGCAAGCGCTCGACCTGCAGTTTCTCGCCCGCGCGAGTGAGGAGCTGGCCGCGCTCTCGGAAGTCGAGGTCACGCTGGACAAGATCGCGCACATGGCGGTGCCCGACTTTGCCGACTATTGCGCGATCGACCTGCTGGAGGCCGACAGCGTCCTGCGCCGCGTCGCCGCCGTCCACGCCGACCCGGCGCGGCAAGCCACGCTGGCGGGCCTGCATGACCGCTTTCCGCCCGACCCGCGCACCCGAGGCGGCACCTGGCATGTGCTGACCACCGGCCACCCCCAGCTGGTGCCGCGCATCACGCGCGAGATCCTCGAGCGGTCCGTCGAATCGAAAGAGCGCCGGGAGGCCCTGCTCGCGCTGGGCATGCACTCTTACATCGCGGTCCCGCTCAAGGCCCAGGATGAATCGCTGGGGGTGATCAGTTTCGCGACCGTCGACAACACCCGCACCTACGGCGATGCCGACCTGTCGCTGGCGGTCGACCTCGCCCGCCGCGCCGCGGTGGCTTTGCAAAACGCCCGCCTGCTGCGCGCGCTGCGCGATGCCGACCGCGCCAAGGACGTGTTCCTCGCCACCTTGGCCCATGAACTTCGCAACCCGCTGGCGCCGATTCGCAATGGCCTCACCATCTTGCAGCGGACACCGGGCGACCAGGCGCGGGTCGAGCAGGTCACCCGCATGATCGAGCGCCAGGTGGGCCAGCTCTCGGGCCTGGTCGATGACTTGCTCGATGTCTCGCGCATCGGGACGGGCAAGTTGAACCTGAAGAAAGACCGGGTCGACATGGTGGAGGTTCTTTCCACCGCGGTGGAAATGAGCCGGCCCTTGATCGAAGCCGCCCACCACCACCTGGTGCAGGCTTTCCCGCCGGGCCCGGTGCTGGTGCGCGGCGATGGCCCGCGGCTGGCCCAGGTGTTCGCCAATTTGCTCAATAACGCCGCGAAATACACCCGCCATGGCGGGCGCATCGAGCTGGTGCTGCAGGCTTTGCCTGAGGAGGTGGTGGTGCGCGTACGTGACAACGGTGCCGGCATTGCGCCGGAGATGCTGCGGCGGGTGTTCCATCTGTTCACCCAGTTGCCGCAGCCGCAGGAGCGCCGCCAGGGCGGCCTGGGCATTGGCCTGTCCCTGGTCGATGGCCTGGTGCGGCTGCACGGCGGCCGGGTGGAAGCGCACAGCGCCGGGCTCGGCAAAGGCAGCGAATTTGTCGTTCGGCTGCCGCAGTTGGGGCTGTTGGCGCCCTGGGATCGGGCTGGTGTCGAGGATGCCCAGGCCCCTGCGGGCCCCCCGGGCCCTCCGGGGCCGGAGGGCTTGCCCGGGCCGCAAGGGCCGCCCGGTCCCCAGGGCCCGCAGGGCCCGCAGGGACCGCAGGGGCTGCAGGGACTGCCCGGCCCGCGGGGCGTGATCGGGCCGCAGGGCTTGCCCGGACCGCGCGGCAAGCCGGAGACCACGCCGCCGTCTGGCCCCGGGGCGGCCGGTGGTCGCGCCAAGCCAGCGCCCGGTGCCGCAGGCGCCGCCTCGCGCGTGCGGCGGGTCTTGGTGGTCGACGACAACATCGACGCCGCCACCACTGTGTCCGACCTGCTGTCGATGGCCGGCTGCGAGGTCGCGGTGGCGCATGATGGTCAGTCTGCGGTCGATCAGACCCTGGCGTTCGGACCGGAGGTGGTGCTGCTGGACATCGGCCTGCCCGACATCAGCGGCTACGAGGCGGCGCGCCGCATTCGCCGCTTGCCCGACTTGCACCAGCCGCTGCTGATCGCGCTCACCGGCTGGGGCCAGCAGCAGGACAAGCAGATGGCGGCCGATGCCGGCTTTGACCACCACTGGACCAAGCCGGTCGACCCGCAACGGCTGATGGACCTGGCCCGCTCCAATTGAGCCTGGGCGTGAACCCGCGCCTGAACCTGGGCGGATGGCCTCCGCGCCCCGGCTACCATCTGCCCATGACAAAGCAACTCAAAATCGATTTCGTGTCCGACGTGGTCTGCCCCTGGTGCGCGGTGGGCCTGGGCGGCTTGGAAGAGGCGCTGCGGCGCCTGGACGGCCAGGTGAAGGCCGACCTTCACTTCCAGCCCTTCGAGCTCAACCCGCAGATGGCGCCCGAGGGCCAGGACATCGTGGAGCACATCTCCGAGAAATACGGCTCCACCCCCGCGCAGATGGCCGAGCGCTGGCAGATGCTGTGCGACCGCGCCGCCGAGGTGGGCTACCAGTTCCGGCGTGAACGCCTGGGCCGCATCTGGAACACCTTTGATGCGCACCGCCTACTGCACTGGGCGGGCACGCTGGGCGGCAGCGCGCAGCGAGACCTCAAGCAGGCGCTGCTTTCAAGCTACCACGAGCAGGGTCAGGCGGTCGGCCAGCACGAGGTGATGCTGGCGGCGGTGGCCGCGGCGGGGCTCGATGCCGAGGTGGCGCGCTCCATCCTGGCGGGCGAACAATTTGCTGCCGAGGTTCGCGACCGCGAATCTTTTTACCGCCAGGCCGGTATCACCGCCGTGCCCTCGGTCATCGTCAATGACCAGTACCTGATCCAGGGCGGCCAGCCGGCCGAGGCTTTCGAGCAGGCGCTGCGGAAGATCGCCGAAGAGGCCTGACCTTCAGCGGCTGAACACCATGCACACGGGGCTGCCGCAAGCCATCGGCTCGCCTGCAGGCATGAGGCGGCCCTGGGCGCCGACCGCGAAGCGGACGATGGTGTCGCTGTCTTCGTTGAGCGCGTAGAGCCAGCGGCCGTCCGGGCTCAGGGTGAAGAAGCGGGGTGTACGGCCGCTGGTTTTCACCGCCTGCGCGAAAGTGAGGCGCCCGCTGGCCGGGTCGATGTCGAACACCACCACGCTGTCGTGCCCGCGGTTGGAGGCGTAAAGGTGGCGGCCGTCGGAATCGACCGCGATGCTCGCGGCGCGGCTGTTGCCGGTGAAGTCGTCGGGGAGGGTGGTGAGCCACTGCCGACTCGCAAGCGCGCCGGTCTCCGGATCGAAGTCGCACAGGAGAACGGTGGAGTCCAGCTCGTTGACCAGGTAGGCCCAGGGCTGCGTCGGGTGGAAGACGAGGTTGCGCGGACCTGCCCCTTCGCGCACCTGCAGCCAGGGCTGGGCCGCGGGCGTGAGGCGGCCGGGGCCGGCGCGGAAGGAGAACACGCGGTCCAGCCCCTTGTCCGGCACGATCACCCAGCGGCCCGAGGGGTCGAAGGGGTTGAAGTGGGGCTTGGCGAAGGGCTGTTCCTTGCGGTGCGGGCCGGGCTCGCCGGGCATGGCCTCGCGGTGCGTCACCGCGCCCAGGCGTCCGTCGGCCTCCACGGTCAGCACCAGCACCTCGCCGGTGAGGTGGCTGGACACCACGAGGTGCCCGCCCTTGGGGCCCAGCGCCAGGTGCACCAGGTTGCGTCCGCCGGTGTCCATGCGATTGAGGAAAGTGAGCGCGCCCGTCTGGCGGTCCACGGTGAAGGCGCTGACCTCGCTGCCGTCCCCGTGGACGGTGTACAGGCGGTCACCTGCGCGGTTCAGGGTGAGGAAGGACGGGTTAACCAGGTCGCCGACCAGATGGACACGATCGAGCGCGCCGGTGGCAGGGTCGACGCGGTACACGCTGATGCCCTCGCCGCGCGCATTGCGCTCGCGGGTGGTACGGGTGCCGACGTAGGCGTAGAGGGGCTGGGTCATCGCGGTCCTGTGCTTCTTTTCGGTGGCAGGTGGGCGCTCACGCCGCCGGCGCCACCGAGGCGCCCTGGATGCCGTGGCGGGCCAGTGCCTCGGCCACGAAGCCCGAGGCCTTCATCTCCTCGACGTAGGCGGCCAGGGCTGCAGCGGCCGTCGCACCCCGGCCCTTGGGGCAGCCCATGGCCTGCTGGATCACCATGAAGCGGCCCGGCAGCAGGCGCAGGCCGCCCAGGCGGGCGGCGTCGGCCTCCAGCTGCTGCTTCACGCCGGCGGCGACGTCGGCGCCGGTGGCGATGAAGTGGTCGACCACCGCGGGCGAGGTCGGCGCCCGCTCGAGCGTGGCGGCCTTGATCTCGCGGGTGAGGTACAGGTCATAGGCGCTGCCCTTGCCGACCACCAGGCGGATGCCGGCGTGGTCGACCTCCTCGTTGCGGGTGAAGGGCGACTCGTCCCGAACCAGGTAGCAGCCTTCGATCAGCACATAGGGCGCGGTGAAGTGGATGCCCTCGCCGCGCTTGGGGTCGACCGCGAAGAAGCCGATGTCGGCTTCTTCATTCGTGACCAGGTCCACCGACTTGCCGGCGGCATCGACCACCTTGAGCTCTAGCTCGACGCCCAGGCGCTGCGCGAAGCCGCGCGCCAGATCGACGGAGACGCCGTAGACCTCGCCAGTGTCGGCGCGCTGGCCGGCCAGGATCGGGTTGCCCAGGTTGATGGACGCGCGCAGGCGCCCGGTGGGGGTGAAGGCGGAGACGATGTCGGCGGCGTAGTTCATCTTGATCAGGGTTTCAGAAGTTCGCGGATCTTGGTGAGGTTCTTCAGGGTGCTTTGCAGGTGCTCGCGCATGTAGTCGGAGGCTTCCTGGTTGCGATCGTGTGCGAGCAGGTCCAGCAGGTGCAGGTGCTGCTTGCAGTGCTGCTTGTAGCGCTTGCGGTCCTGCATGGAGCGGTAGGACAGCAGCCGGCGCACGCGGTTGACCCGGCGCACGGTGTCGATGAAGAAGGGGTTGCCAGAGGCCTCCACCAGTGACTCGTGGAAGCGCACCCCGCGGTCATGCAGCTGGTCGGCGGTGTCGGTCTCGATGCCGCCCGCCAGCAGGTGCTTCTCGGCCGCCACACAGCGGGCGTGCACCTGCGGGTCCAGCCGGAAGCCCGGCTCGAGCAGGGCGGCGGGCTCCACGGCCAGTCGCAGGCGGTAGGACTGAAGCAGGCTGTCCGGCGTGGTGAGCATGGGCGAGAAGGCCCAGCCATAGCCCGGCTTCTTCTGCACCCAGCCCTCTTCGCCCATGCGGGCAAGCAGGGCCTGGGCCTGGGTGGGCGTGAGGTCGTAGTGCAGCCGCAGCTCGTTGGCGCTGAATTCGTCGGGCAGCAGCCCGCGCAGGCGGTCGTCGGCGACGCGGAAGTAGGCGCTCGATACCGGGTCGCTGGCCTCGGCCAGGCCCAGCTTGCGAAGGACCTTGTCGACGTCGGCCACTGGCTTGAGCAGGAAGTAGCCGCGATTGGGCTCGCGCCGCACAAGGCCCTTGCCCTCGAGGAAGTCCAGCGCTTCATTGACCGGGGAGCGCGAGACGCGCAGCTGGTCTGCCATCCATTGGGACTTGAGGTGCGCACCGGCCGGCAGCTGCTCGGCGTGAGCCAGTGTGAGGATCTGGGCGGCGATCGGTGAGTCCATGGAGCGCAGACGGTGTGGAAGGTCGGACCCGGCTCAGTGTGCGCGCGCGCTGGCCGGCAGGTGTTGCTTGAGGATGGATGGGATCACCCCGCCGTCACGCAGCAACTCGACCTCCATTTTCGTCTCGACCGCGGCCCGGGCCTCGACCGGCTCGATGCGGCCGTCGGCCCGCACGATGCGTACGGCCACCGGGGCGCGCGGCGCGATGCGTCCGGGCGCCGCATCGACTTCCAGGCGATCACCGGGCTGCAGGGCCATGCGCTGCGGGTTCCAGCCCTCGCCCAGTCGCACCGGCAGCACGCCCATGCCGATCAGGTTGGAGCGGTGGATGCGCTCGAAGCTGGGTGCCAGCACCGCGCGGATGCCAAGCAGGCGCTGGCCCTTGGCGGCCCAGTCGCGGGACGATCCCATGCCGTAACGCTCACCGGCCACCACCACCACCGACTCGCCGGCTTCGCGGTAACGGGCGGCCACATCCCAGATCGGCATGACCTCGCCGCTGGGAATGTGCAGGGTGTGGGCCACCGGCATGCCGGCGCGCAGGTGGTTGACCAGGGTCTTGTTGTGGAAGGCGCCGCGGATCATCACTTCCCAGTTGCCGCGGCGGGAGGCGAAGACGTTGAGGTCGTCGCGTTTGTCGCCACGCGCCACCAGGTAGTCGGCCACCAGGCTGTCAGGCGGGATGGCGCTGGCCGGCGAGAGGTGGTCGGTGGTGACGTCGTCCCCCAGAAGCATCAGCGGCCAGGCGCGGTAGTCACCGAGCTGGCTGCCTTCGCTCGCTGCCGCAAAGGGCGGGCGCCGCAGGGCGTTGGACTTCGGGTCCCAGGGGAAGCGGGCACCGGTGGGGGCCTCGAGCGCCTGCCAGAGGCGGTTATGGGTGGCCGCTGCGAAGTCGCGCGCGAAATCCGACGCGTCGAGGGCCCGTGCCACATGCGCGCGGATTTCTTCCGGGGTGGGCCACAGGTCGGCGAGCGACACGCGGCGGCCATCCGACGCGGCGAACACGCCCTCGGCCTGCAGGTCGAGGCTGGCATTGCCGGCGATGGCATAGGCCACCACCAGCGGCGGGGACATGATGAAGCTCAGCTCGACGTCCGGATGCACCCGGCCCGGGAAGTTGCGGTTGCCCGAAAGAATGGCCACGGCCTTGCAGGCACCGGCCGCTTGCGAATCGCGCACCCGATCGGGCAAGGGGCCGGGGTTGCCGATGCAGGTGGTGCAGCCATAGCCCACAATGTCATAGCCGATGGCCGCCAGGTCGTCGATGAGGCCGGCGCGGGCGAGGTAGGAGGCCGCAGCTGGCGAGCCGGGGGCCAGGGACGTCTTGACCCAGGGCGCGGCCGACAGTCCCAGTTGACGCGCCTTGCGCGCCAGCAGGCCGGCTGCGATCAGGAGCGAGGGGTCCGAGGTGTTGGTGCAGCTGGTGATGGCGGCAATGGCGACCGGGAAGGTGGGCAGGCCCGGATCCGCGGCCTTCGGCGTGAAGCCGGTGGCGGCCAGGGCCTGGGGTGCTTCGGGCAGGTCCAGCAGGTCCTGCGGCCGGCGCGGGCCTGCCACATGGGTGCGCACGGTGGCCAGGTCGATCTCGATGCCCTGGGTGTAGCGGGGCGTGGCCTCGGGGTCGAACCACAGGCCGGCGCGGCTTGCATGCGTCTCCACCAGCGCGATGGCGGCGTCGCTGCGGCCGGTGGCGCGCAGGTAGTCCAGAGTCTGGGTGTCGACCGGGAAGAAGCCGGTGGTGGCGCCGTATTCGGGCGCCATGTTGGCCACCACGCTGCGTGCGCCCGCATCCAGGGTGGACACGCCCGGGCCGTAGAACTCGACGAACTCACCAGACACGCCGATGGCGCGCAGGCGCTGTGTCACCACTAGCGCGAGGTCCGTGGCCAGCACGCCGGGACGCAGCGCGCCGGTGAGCTTGACGCCGATCACGTCCGGGATGCGCAGCATGGTGGGCAGACCGAACATCACCGTCTGCGCCTCAAGGCCGCCCACGCCCCACCCCAGCACGCCGATGCCGTTGATCATGGGGGTGTGGCTGTCTGTGCCGATCATCTGGTCAGGGACCGCCCATTCGCCGTCCGCTCGCTGCTCGGTGGTGACGACCGTGGCCAGCTGCTCGAGGTTGATGGTGTGCATGATGCCGGTGCCCGGCGGGTGGATGCGCACCCCCTGCAAGGCGGAGGCGGCCCAGCGCAGGAAGCGATAACGCTCGCTGTTGCGGCGGATCTCATGCTGCAGGTTCAGGGTCGGCGCGTCGGCTCGGGCATAGGCCTCGACCGCCAGCGAGTGGTCCACAGACACGTCCACCGGCAGCACCGGGTTCAGGCGCGTGGGATCGACGCCCGCCTCGGCCAGTGCGTCGCGCATGGCGGCGATGTCCACCAGAGCCGGGGTGCTGGTGGTGTCGTGCATCAGCACGCGCCCGGGCTGGAAGGGAATCTCGGCCTCGCTGCTGCCGGTGTCCAGCCAGGCGAGCAGGGCACCCACCGCGGCCTCGCGCTCGTTGCCCTCGGTGTGGCGCACCACGTTCTCCAGCAGATGACGCAGGGTGACGGGCATCTGGGCCAGCCGTTCGCCAAGCAAGGCGGGCAGGTCCACGTAGTGCAGGCGGCGGCCCTGGAAGTCGAGGACGCCGGGTCGGAAGTCAGGGGTAGGGGCTTTAGGCAAGGTCACGCTTGCTATTTTGCATTTGTCATTTATAAAATGCAATCCTTGCCGCCCGGGTCTTGCGCTCCCCGCCTGGGCACCCCATCCCCTTGCGCCGTCGCTGCCAATGGCGAGCGGCGCTTCCTTGGAGAGACCGATGCGATTCATGCTGACCCCCACCCGCCGCGCCGCACTGGCCGCCCTCGCGGGCCTGGCCTTCGCCGTGCCCGCCACCCAGGTCCTGGCCCAGGCGGCCGACTATCCGGCGCGCCCCATCACCATCGTCGTGCCCTTCACCGCCGGTGGCGGCGTCGACGCGGTGGCCCGCCTGCTGGCGGACAAGCTGCGCGTGTCGCTCAAGCAGTCGGTGGTCGTGGACAACAAGCCGGGCGCCAGCGGCATGCTGGGCGCGCAGGCGGTGGTCAAGGCCCCGGCCGACGGCTACACCCTGCTGCTCGGGTCGGCCGGTGAAACCGCCATCAACAGCCATGTCTACAAGGCCAAGATGGCCTACTCGCCCGAGAAGGACCTGGCGCCCATCACCCTGGTCACCCGCATCCCCAACGTGATGGTGGTGCGGCCGGACTTCCCGGGCAAGACGATCGAGGAGTTCGTCGCCTTCGCCAAGAAGAACCCTGGCAAGGTGTCCTATTCCAGCAGCGGCGTGGGAAACCCGCAGCACCTCAATGGCGAGCTGCTCGAGGACGTGGCGGGCATCTTCATGGTCCACATCCCGTACAAGGGTGCCTCGGGTCAGCTGATCGACGTGACGACCGGCGTGGTCGACGCCACTTTCGTGAGCTACACCGCTGCGCGTCCCTTCATCCAGAGCGGCAAGGTCAAGCCGATCGCAGTGACCTCGGCCAAGCGCGTGAGCTTTGCGCCTGACCTGCCTGCCATCGCCGAGCACAAGCCCCTGGCGAAATATCAGCTGGAGAACTGGTTCGGTCTGTTCGCTCCGGCGGCCACGCCCGCTGCGGTACAAGACAAGATCAACGCCGCGGTCACCCAGGCCCTGACTGACCCTGATCTGGCCAGGCGGCTGCGCGAGCAGGGCGGTGAGCCTTCGCCCATGACTGTTGCGCAGTTCAAAGATTTCATCAAGACCGAGTCCGCGCAGTTCGCCCGAATCGTGGAGACGGCGAAGATCACCGCGGAGTGAGCGAATACGGGCCGCATTGGCTCGTCAACGGTGACGAGCGGGCTGCCTGGAGGCAGCCCGTTTTCGTTCAGGCCGCCGCCTGCTGTGTCGCGGTCTGGGCCTCGAGGAATTCCAGCGCTGCCCGATTGAATGCCTGGGGGTTGTCTCGCGAGGAGCTGTGGCCAGCATCCGGAATGCGGCAGATGCTCGCTTGCGTCATCACCGCACACAGGTTGCGAAACACCGTGTCGTGAATGGGCGGCGTACGCGCGCCGGCCACCAGCAGCGTAGGTACCTGCAAGCGCGCCACATCATCGGGCGCCAGCCAGGGAAACTCGTCGGTCGACAGCGTGAGGATCTTCAGCGCCCGGCCATTCTCGAGCCGGCGCTTCATGGCCTCGGGTGTGCGTTTGGCCGCGGCCGTGGGGCCAGCAATGCCGGCACTCAGGTGGCGGATGCCGTGCTCGTCGTCACCGCGCAGGAAGGCCTCGCGCGATGGCAGCCTAACCTCTCGATCGAACTGCGCCCGGGCGATCCGCCCTTCTTCACTCAAATCGGCCCAACGCAGCATGGGCGGCTCGGCCAGCACCATGGCGCGCACCAGCTCGGGCCGGCGCAGGGCCAGGGCCAGGGCGGTGAAAGCGCCATACGAGGACCCGACCAGCAGTGCCGGTGTGGCGCCCCAGGCCTGCAGCAGGGCCTCCAGGTCCTGGGCCTCGTCGAGCGCCGAGTGGTGCGGGGACGGCGCGTTGTTAAGGTTTGGGCTGCTGTAGCGGCGGCTGTAGGAGATGCAGCGGTAGTGCGGCGTGAATGCCTCCCACTGCGGTGCCCAAATGCGCCAGTCGCCCAGCGCGCCATGGATGAACACCAGCGGCAGGCCCCCGCCGGACTCGACATGGTGGAACTCCAGCCCGCCTGGGATCTCGGTCCGTCGCAACGTCTCGCGCTCGATGGCGGGCCCGGCAGCAGTTTCGGACGCGGAGGCGGGGATCTCAGGCAACGCGTTCATTCGAGCTTGAGGCCGGTGGCGAGCGTGCGATAGCGGTCGTCTTCGGTCCGCAGGTACTGGGTGAACTCCGCGGCGGTCATCGGGCCGGAAAGTATGTCGCCCATCTTGGCCCGCCGCTCGATGAAGTCCTTGTCTGCGAGGACCTCGAGCGCGGTGCGGTTCAGGCGCTCGACGATGGCCGGGGGTAGGGTGGGCGGTCCTGCGAGGGCGGCCCAGATCTCGATCGTCACGCCCTTGAAGGAGCGCGACTCGTTGATAGTCGGCAGGTCGGGCGCCGCGGTCGGGCGCTTGTCGGACAGCACGCCCAGCATGACCAGCTTGCCCTGGCGCACCTGGGGCAGGGCGCCAGGCAGGGCCAGCACGCCGACGTCCAGTTGGCCGCCAAGAAGGTCGTTGTACAGCTGGGAGCCCGACTTGTACGGGACACCGAGCAGGTCGATGCCCGCGGCCTTCTGCACGGCCATGTTGGCAAAGGCCTGGAGCGAACCCGTGCCGCTGTTCCCGGCGGAAATCAGGTTGGGCCGCTGCTTGGCCAATGTCGCAAGCTGGTCCGCGTTGGCGATACCCAGACCGGGCCGCGCCACCAGGGTCATGGGCGTGGTGCTGAGTTTGGCAATGGCGGTGAAGTCCTTGACTGAATAGCCCGCATTGCGGATCGCGATCGGGCTGACCACCATGTCGCTGGTCGTTCCAAACAGCAGCGTGTAGCCGTCGGGTGCTGCGCGCAGCACCTTTTGCGCCGCCAGGATGCCCGAGGCGCCGCCGACATTCTCGACAACGACGGACTGCTTGAGGCGCCGGCCCAGTTCCTCGGCGAAGGCCCGGGCGAGACCGTCGGCCGCGCCGCCAGGGGCGTTGGGCACGATCAGGTTGATCGGGCGATCCGGGTAGTTGGCCGGTTGCGCCAGGGCCGCCGTGCCGGCAGTGGCCACCGTGATGGCCGCCAGCAGACGGGTCCACGTGTTGCGGGGTTTCATGGGTGTCTCCTCGTTGTCGATGTGTGTTTCATTGTCGCGACCAAAAATTCATGATGGTTCAAAATTAGGCCTATCCGATAAACATTACTTATCAATTCATGCCCCGGCTCCATGCCACCGCGCTGCTCAATCGACTCCAGGCCAAGGCGCGCCTGCGCCACTTGCAGGTGCTGGTCAAGCTGGCCGAACTCGGCAACCTCAAACGCTGCGCCGAAGCCCTGAGCCTGAGCCAGCCGGCCATCACGCACCTGCTCGCCGACCTGGAGTCGCTGCTCGAGGTGGCGCTGTTCGACCGCCATGCGCGCGGCGTTCGCCTCACGCCCTATGGCGACGCGCTGTTGCCGCTGGCTCGTCGCATGCTCGCTGCCCTGGCCGAGGGCAGCGAGACGCTGGTGGCGATGCGCCAGGCAGGCGCCGGCACCGTGCGGGTGGCCGCCATCACCGGCGCAATCTCCGGCTTGCTGGTGCGCGCGGTGCCTGAGTTCGCCCGCGTACAGCCCGGGGTGCATGTCGAGGTGCGCGAGGAATCTCTGGACGTCGGGCTGCAGGCCCTGGTGCGTGGCGAGGTCGACCTGCTGGTGGCGCGCCAGCGCGGCACCTTGCCCGCGCGCTTTCGTTTCGTGCCGCTGCTGGAGGAGCATTACGTGATCGCCTGTGGCATCGACCATCCACTGGCAGGCCGTACCCGCCGCAGCTGGCTGGCCCTGTCCAAGGAGACCTGGCTGCTGTCGCCGGTCGGCACCTCGGCGCGCGCGGCCTTCGATGCCGTGATGGAGGGTGCCGGCGCCCGGCCGCAGGTCTCGCCGGTGGTGACCCGCGTGTCGGCCATGACCTGGGCCATGCTGGCGTCGCAGCCCTTGCTCACCCTGGTGCCCGAGGGCGTGGTGCGGCAACTGCTCGCAGCCGGCCAGTTGGCTCGGGTCCATGGTCCGGAACTGATCCCGATGACGCCGCTGGGGATGATCGTGCCCGAGTCTGGCCTGCTGCCAGCGACGAGCGCCTTCGTGGACTTCCTCGCGCGCCATGCCAGCAAGTCCCCGGCATGACCGCTGGAGCCCTTGACGAGGGCGCAGAGCGTGCTGGTTCATGCCGTGGAGGTTGAGTCAATATTGTCTTTGTAAATTTCCAGAGACAATTTATGGCCTCAAAAACAAGGGTTAACCCTGACATTATTGTGCTAAATCGTTCGTTGATACGAATTTGCGGAATTATGATTGGGGCAATCCGGACGGGCCGCGAGCCCCGAGGCGGCGTGGCGAATTCCAAGACCGCCCGCGACCGGAGACGCTTGATCCACCCCAAAACGAGGTCCACGCCATGCAGCACCTGAATCGACGCCACCTGCTTTCCCTCATTCCCGCACTGATCTTTTCAACGGGGGCCTTGGCCCAGGGGTGGGCACCGAACAAGCAGGTCACCATCGTGGCGCCGGCAGGTGCGGGCGGCGGACTCGACATGGTGGCGCGCACCATGGCCAAGGTGATGGACGCAAGGAAACTGGTCACACAGCCGATCACCGTCGAAAACAAGCCTGGCGGCGGCCAGGTCACCGGCACGGTGGAATTCGCCACCAAGGATGCGCGTAACGACCACAAGCTGCTGGTGGCCTCCACGCCCTTCATCCTCAATCACATCAAGCGTGACGGCAACAGCCCCATCGGCCCGGACCAGGTCTTCCCTCTGGCCATGCTGCAGGTGGACTACGGCGTCATCGCGGTGCGTGCCGACTCCAAGTACAAAACCCTCAAGGAGCTGATGGACGCGGTGAAGGCCAACCCCGCCGGTGTGCAGTTCGTGGGCGGCGGCGCCCCGGGCACCTGGGACCATCTCAATACGATCCTGCTGGCGCGCAAGAGCGGTGTGGATGCCAAGGCCTTCAAGTACAACTCGTACAACAACGGCGGCGAGGCGCTGACCGCGCTGCTGGGTGGCCATGGCGACGCCATGACGTCCGACGTCTCCTCGATCAAGCAGTACCTGCAGGCCGGAAAAGTCCGCGTGCTGGGGATCTCCTCTGCGGCCCGCCTCGCCGACGACGACGTGATGAAGGCCGTGCCCACCTACAAGGAGCAGGGCTTCGACGTCACCACGGCCAATTGGCGCGGCATCTTCCTGGGCAAGGACGCGCCCGCTGCCGCCAAGACCTACTGGGGCAAGGCCGTCGGCGACATGGCCGCTACGCCCGAGTGGAAGGAAGAACTCAAGAAGCAGGGCGTGCTGTATGAACTGAAGGACGCCAGGAGCTTCCAGGCGCACCTCAAGGCCGAGCTGGCTTCCTACACCGAGATCTACAAAGAGCTCGGGATGGCCAAGTAAACGCCGCTCCCCTTCTGCGGGACGTCCCCCGCGTTTCCTGGGCCCTGGCGTTTCGCGGCGCCAGGGCTGTCGTTGATCCTCCACCCCCCTAGGTGAAGCAGGAGCCAGTCGCCAATGTTTGACCGAGTCTTCAGTCTGATTCTCATCGCCCTCGGCGGTCTGCTGTATTGGCATTCCGGCACCATGACCACCTCGCTGACGAGCGGCAACATCGGCCCCGAGGTGCTGCCCCGCCTGCTGGCCGCAGCCCTCGTGGTCACGGCAGGCCTGAACCTCGTGATCGCCCTGCGGGCCCGACCCGCGGCAGATGCCAGCTCGGGTGAAGGCCTGGCGTACGGGAAGTTCGGTGTCCTCGTGGCCCTGCTCGTGGCCTACGCCTTCCTGCTCGAGCCGCTGGGTTACGTGGTCTCTACCTTCCTCTTCCTGCTCGCGGGATTCCAGACCATGCAGCGGGGACAGTGGCTCAAGTCCGTGGCCATCTCCGCTGCATTTGCCGGTGGCGTCTACGGGTTGTACGTCAAGGTCGCCCTGGGGACGCTGCCTCCGCTTCCCTTCCTCGAATAACCCGCGCACGCCTTGATCATGGAAGCACTTCAATATTTGTCGCAGGGCCTGGGCGTGGCTTTTCAGCCCATCAATCTGCTCTTCGCATTCGTCGGCTGCCTGCTGGGAACCCTGGTTGGCGTGCTGCCGGGCATTGGGCCGATCAGCGGCGTGGCCTTGCTCATCCCGGTGACGGCCACGATCACCGGAGGCATGCCGCCGGCCGAGGCCGCCACCAGTTCCATCATCCTGCTGGCCGGCGTCTACTACGGCGCGATGTACGGTGGCTCGACGACCGCGATCCTGATCAACACACCAGGCGAGAACTCGTCGGTTTGCACCACGCTCGACGGCTACCAGATGGCCAAGCGGGGTCGCGCGGGCGTGGCACTGGCCATCTGCGCGATCGCCTCATTCGTGGCGGGCGTGATCGCGTGCATCGGGTTGATCTTCCTGGCGCTACCGCTGGCCGAGATGGCGCTGAAGTTCGGTCCGGCGGCGCAGTTCTCGCTCATGGTGCTGGGCCTGTGTGCACTCAGCAGTCTGGCGGCCAAGTCGCAGCTCAAGGCGTTCATCATGACCTTGCTGGGCCTCACGCTGTCGACGGTCGGAGTAGACCCGATCTCGGGCGTGGCGCGCATGACCTTCGGCTACACCGAGCTGTACAGCGGTATCGAGTTCCTCACCCTGGCCGTGGGCATGTTCGCGCTTGGTGAAGTCTTCAAGACACTCATCACGCGCGACTACGCGTCCGGCGAGCCGGTCCGGGTGGGAAGTCTCTTGCCGACTGCCCAGGACATGAAGGACAGCACGCCATCGATCCTGCGAGGCTCGCTACTCGGCTTCTTCCAGGGCCTGATTCCGGGCAGCGGCGCGACGCTGTGCTCGTTCATGGCCTACACGGTCGAGAAAAAGCTGAGCAAGAACGGCAAGAACTTTGGCCAGGGCGCCATCGAAGGGGTGGCTGCGCCCGAAGCGGCCAACAATGCGGCGGCCGGCGGCGCGATGATTCCGTTGCTCACGCTGGGCATCCCCGGCACGGGCACGACGGCCGTGCTGATGGGGGCCCTCATCATGTTCAACATTACCCCGGGCCCGCTGCTGTTCCAGAACCACCCCCAGGTGGCCTGGGGCCTGATCGCCAGCATGCTGGTCGGCAACGTGATGCTGCTGGTGCTGAACCTGCCTCTGGTCAAGGTGTTTGCCAAGGTGATCGAGACGCCGCCGACCTACCTGATCCCGTCCATCCTCGCCATCTCGGTGTTCGGCGTCTATGCGGTGCAGGTCAGCGTCTTCAACCTGCTGCTCATGATCGCCAGCGGCGTAGCGGCCTATTTCTTCGCGAAGAACGATTACCCGATCGCTCCTCTGGTTCTCGCGCTCATCCTCGGTCCCCTCATCGAGAACAACCTGCGGCGGGGCATGAACCTCTACAACGGTGACTGGGTCCGCTTCCTGACCGAGCCTGTTTCGCTGGTATTCCTGGTGATCGCTGCACTGTGGGTGGGCATTCCCCAGATCATGAAGCTTCGCGGCAAGAAGCTGCTGGTCGAGGAGGGGTAAGCCGCCCGCTCAGCGGGTCGGGAAGCCGTACAGCGTTTGCGGGTTGCCGACCAGCATCCGGGAGAACATGTCCCTCCCGAGGGCAGTGTGCAGCGCGCTCAGTATTGCAGGGATGTCCACCGTGCGAAACGGCTCTATTCGCGCGGGGTCGCGCGGCTGGCCTGCCTCCCCGCCGGTGTGTGGCCAGTCCGAGCCCCAGAGCATGCGCGCAGGCGCTGCGGTGGCGAGGGCCTTGGCCAGTGCCATGAGCTGTGTGTCGTGCCAGCTCGGGTGTGCCCGGTAGGGGGCGGACAGCTTCACCCAGCCCGGGCCCTGCTGCAGGAATTCGAGCAGGGGCGCCCAGCCCGGCCCTGACGACTGGGGCTGCTTGTGGATGCCGGCGAAGTGGTCCAGCACCACCGGCACGCCGAGGTCGGCCAGATCGCCGGTCAATTCGAGGATCAGGGGCAGGCTGGCATGGAGCTGCAGACACCAGCCGGGTTGCTGCCTGAGCCAAGCCAGGGCGCGTAGCCGTTCGCGGCACTGGGCGACCGTCGTGCCCGCGACCTCGATGTTGAGGCGGATGCCGCGCACGCCCTTGGCGTGCATGTCTGCCAGGGTGGCCTCCCCCGGGCCCTCGTCGTCGACCACTGCAATTGCGCGGACGCGTGCCGGGCCCAGTCGGACCAGGGCGTCCAGCAGGCAGGCGTTGTCGGTGCCGTAGACGCTCGGTTGCACCAGAACCACCCGCTCGAGTTCATGTCCGTCCAGGAAGTGGGCCAGGTCCGAGTGGGTTGCCAGGCCCGGGGTGTAGGTGCGATCAGGCTGGAGGGAAAAGCGCGCCGGCTCGAACACATGGACGTGCGTGTCGCAGGCCCCGGCAGGCACGCCAGGGGTAGCCGTCTGCGGGCCTGCGACTGCCGCGCCTGTCACTGCGGCTGGATGTTGGCCGCCTTGACGGTGACCGGCCAGCGCTTGAGGTCTTCGTTGATGAAGGCCTGGAATGCCACAGCGCTGTCACCCACGGGGGTGGCGCCGATTTCCTGGAAGCGCTGGGCGACGTCGGGCGACTTGAGCGCCTTGATCACCTGCGCGTGCAGGGTGGACAGCACGTCGGCCGGCGTCTTGGCCGGAGCGACGATGCCCACCCAGTGAGTCATCGAGAAGCGCTGGATGCCGGCTTCCTCGAACGTGGGCACGTCGGGCCACTTGGCCAGGCGCTTGGGCAGGCCGACGGCCACCGGGCGCACGCGGCCGGAGGCGATGGGCGCTTCGGTGCTGGTGATGCTGTCAATCAGCAGGTCAATCTCGCCGCCCATCAGGGCCTTGATCGATTCGCCGCCGCCCTTGTAGGGGACGTGGGTGAACTTGGCATTAGTCACCGTGCCCAGGAGCTCGGTGGTCAGGTGGGGCGTGCTACCCACTCCGCCCGAGCCGTAGTTGACTTTCTCGGGGTTCTTGCGAGCGAAGTCCATCAACTCGCGTGCGCTGCGGTGCGGGGAGGTGGAGGGCACCATCATCACCATCGGCGATTCGGCCACCTTGGTCACGGCGACCAGATCCTTCACGCTGTCATAGGGCATCTTGGTCATGAGCGCCGGGGCCATGGTGTAGGGGCCGCTGATGAAGGCCAGGGTGTAGCCATCGGGTGCAGCCTTGGCAACCGCGTCGGTGCCGATCACGCCGCCGGCGCCGGCCTTGTTCTCGACCACCCACGACTGGCCGGTGTCCTGCGACAGGCGCTGCGCCAGCACGCGTGCCATCACGTCGTTGGGGCCGCCAGCGGCGAAGGGCACGACCAGTCGCACCGGCTTGTTGGGGTATGCACCCTGGGCCATGACGGCTGGGGCGGCGAGGCTGGCGAGCAGCAGGGAAACAAGGGTTCGGCGAAGCATCGGGTGGGTCTCCTCAAGATCAGATCCGGGCCGGAATTATTGCATCAAGAATTGACAAAATACAATAGATAAAGAACAATCACGCTTGATCATGGTCAAGAGCGCACCAAGAATTGCTTTGATACACGCAACGCCGCTGGCTGTGGCGCCGGTCGCGCAGGCCTTCGACCGCCTGTGGCCGTCAGCGCGCCTCGCCAATTTGCTGGATGACAGCCTGTCAGTCGACTTGGCCCAGGCCGGCCGGCTAGACGACGCGATGTACGAGCGCATGCGTTCGCTGGCCCGCTACGTGCGGGGCAATGGCGCCGACGGCATCCTCTTCACTTGCTCCGCTTTCGGGCCCGCAATTGACGAAGCTGCGCGGGAGGTGGGTATCCCGACGCTCAAGCCGAACGAGGCCATGTTCGAGGAGGCTCTCGCCTTGTGCGCAAAAGCGGGGCCTCAGGCTCGAGTCGGCCTGGTGACCACATTTGCCCCCGCCGCTGTCTCGATGGGCGTCGAATTCAAGGAGATGGCCAGCCAGATTGCTGGCGCCCCGGCGACATCCCTGCTTGATAGCGCCTGTGCGGATGGTGCTATGGACCAGCTCCAGTCTGGGCAGGTCGAAGCGCATGACAGCGCCGTAGTCCGCGCCGCTGCCAGTCTGACTGCCGCCAGCGTCCTGATGTTGGGCCAGTTTTCCATGGCGCGTACCTTGTCGGCTGTCCACGCTGCCACCGGCAAGCCCGTTCTCACCAGTCCCGAAAGCGCCGTTCGCAAGCTGCAACGCGCGCTGTCCTGAATCACACCCCGGAGAAAACACACATGAAATTCATCGTCCTGCCCTGCGACGGCATCGGTCCCGAAATCGTCGAGGCCTCGGTGCAAGTGCTCAAGGCCGCCGACCAGCGTTTCGGCCTGGGCATCTCGCTTGATTACGACGACGTCGGCTTCACCAGCCTGGAAAAGCACGGCACCACCCTGCGCCAGGAGGTGCTGGACAAGTCGCGCGGCTACGACGGCATCATCCTGGGCACCCAGTCGCATGCCGATTACCCCGCGCCCGAGAAGGGCGGCCGCAACGTGTCGGCTGGCTTTCGCATCGGCCTGGACCTGTACGCCAACGTGCGGCCGGCCCGTACCCGTCCCTTCCTGCAGTCCAATATGCGTGAAGGCCGCAGCATGGATCTGGTCATCATGCGTGAAGCCACCGAAGGCTTCTATCCGGACCGCAACATGAGCCGCGGCTGGGGCGAGATGATGCCCAGCCCCGACATGGCCCTGTCGGTGCGCAAGATCACCCGCCACTGCAGCGAGCGCATCGCCCGCCGCGCCTTCGAGCTGGCCATGACCCGCCGCAAGAAGGTCACCGCCATCCACAAGGCCAACAGCTTCCACATGACCGATGGCCTCTTCCTCGAAGCCGTGCGCCATGTGGCCAAGGACTTCCCCGAGGTCAAGCTCGACGACCTGCTGGTCGACGCCTCCACCGCCCACCTGGTGAAGGAGCCCGAGCGCTTCGACGTGCTGGTGGCGACCAATTTCTACGGCGACATCATTTCCGACCTGGCCAGCGAGCTCTCGGGCAGCCTGGGCCTGGCCGGCTCAGTGATGGCCAGCGACGACCTGTGCTGCGCCCAGGCCCAGCACGGCTCGGCCCCGACCATCGCCGGCCAGGACATCGCCAACCCGACCTCCATGATCCTGTCCGTGGCCATGATGGTCCGCTGGGTGGGGGACAAGCAGGGCCACTCCGGCATGCAGCAGGCGGGCGACGTGATGACCCGCGCGGTCGACGCGGTGCTGGAAAACCCCGCCACCCGCACCCGCGACATCGGCGGCAGCATCGGCTGCAAGGCCTTCGGCGAGGCCGTTGCCCAAGCCGTGGCCCGCGTCTGAGGAGCGACTGATGCTGGGATGCATCGCCGACGATTTCACCGGCGCCACCGACCTGGCCAGCAACCTGGTGGCCGCGGGCCTGCGAGTGGTGCAGACCTTCGGCGTGCCCACCCAGCCTCTTTCTGCGGGCGACGGGCCAGTGGACGCAGTGGTGGTGGCGCTCAAATCGCGCACCATCGCCCCGGAGGCGGCAGTGGCCCAGTCGCTCGAGGCCCTTGCCTGGCTACAGGCACAGGGCGCCAGCCAGATCTACTTCAAGTACTGCTCCACCTTCGACTCCACCCCCCAAGGGAACATTGGCCCGGTCACCGAGGCACTGATGGACGCCCTGGGCGCGGACTTCACGATTGCCTGCCCGGCCTTCCCGGCCAATGGCCGCACCGTGTTCAAAGGGCATCTCTTCGTCGGTGACGTGCTGCTCTCGGACTCGGGCATGCGCCACCACCCGCTCACCCCGATGACCGACGCCAACCTGGTGCGGGTGCTGCAGGCGCAGACCCGGCGCAAGGTGGGCCTCGTCGACTGGCGCACCGTGAGCCAGGGCGCGGAGGCGATCACCGCCCGCATCGCTGCGCTCAAGGGCGAAGGCGTCCAGATCGCCATCGCTGATGCGGTGAGCGACGCTGATCTGCATGCCATGGGTCCGGCCCTGGCGCAGCTCAAACTCGTAACCGCCGGCTCCGGCGTGGCCATCGGCCTCGGTGCGCCCCATGCACAGGGGGATCGAAACGCCCAGGGGCAGCCCGAAGCCGCCTCGCGCGGCGAGGCTGGCCGCTTGCCCGCCGCCCAAGGCGCCCGCGCCATCGTCTCGGGCAGCTGCTCGCTGGCGACCAATGGCCAGGTGGCCGACTATCTGCTGCGTGGTGGCGCCGCCTTCGCCGTCGACCCGCTGCGCCTGGCCGCTGGCGAGGACCTGGCGGCCGAGGCGCTGGCTTGGGCCACGCCCCGCATCGCCCAAGGGCCGGTGTTGGTCTATGCCACCGCCGAACCGGCGGCGGTGCAAGCTGCTCAGGCCAAGCTGGGTGTGCAGCGCGCTGGCGAGCTGGTGGAAGATGCCCTGGCCACCATCGCCCGTGGCCTCGTCGAGCGAGGGGTGGGCCAGCTGGTGGTGGCCGGTGGGGAGACTTCGGGCGCCTGTGTGCAGGCCCTGGGCATCGACCGCATGCGCATCGGCCCGGCCATTGCGCCCGGCGTGCCCTGGTGTCATGCCGAGGAGACGGCAGCGGGCCGGAGCCTCCACCTCACGCTCAAGTCCGGCAACTTCGGCGCGCCGGACTTCTTCTCCACCGCCTTCGCGCATCTGGCCTGAGGCGGGGTGGGGGAGGGCAGCGTGTACAGTCCTGTCGTCTCCAGCAGCCCGGGGCCGGCAGGCCCCGACACCGACATGCCCGCCAAGCCCCAGGCCGTGCCGGCCCGACCAACCCGTACCTCAGCATCGGCCCAAGCCGCCAGACCCGCCAAGCCCGCGGCGCCAGCCCAGTCCGGCAGGCGGGGTCGGGTTTCCTCCGCCCCGCGTGCCACCGCCCTGATTCCTTCCGTCAGTCCGCTGATCCCCGCCCTGGCCTCGCGCATTCTCGAAACGATCCGCCGCGAAGCCTACCCGGTGGGCCACCGCCTCAAGGAGCTGGAGCTGTGCGAGCGCCTGGGCGTTTCCCGGTCGCCGGTGCGCAAGGCCCTGCAACTCCTTGAGGGCTCTGGCGTCGTGCAGTCCAGCCCCAACAGGGGATTCCAGCTGGTTCGCGCCGGCAGCGACATCGAGGGCGTGGCCCTGCCAGTCGACCCGGGGCCCGAGGAGCAGGCCTACCTGCGCATGGCCAACGACCGCATCAACGGCCACCTGCCCGACGAAGTGGCCGAGGCCGACCTGATGGCCCGCTACGACCTGTCGCGGCTGGCGGTGCAACGCATCCTGCACCGGATGTCGCGCGAGCACATGGTGGACCGTAAGCCCGGACGGGGCTGGATCTTCCGGCCGCTCATGAATGATGCCGAGTCGCACCGGGAGAGCTACCGCTTCCGCATGATCATCGAGCCGGCCGCCCTGATGGAGCCCGGCTACCGCATCGACCTGGACGAACTAGAGAAATGCCGACGGGAGCAAGAGGACCTGCTGCAAGGTGGCATCGAGCGAGCGACCCACGAGCAGCTCTATCAGGCGGGGGTACATCTGCACGAGACCCTCGTGGCGGGCGCTCACAACCGCTTCCTGCTCGACTCGCTGCGCACCATCAACCAGCAGCGGCGCGTCGTCGAATACGGCACCCGCCTTGACCGCTCGCGCCTTCACCGCCAGTGCGAGGAACACTTGCAGCTGATCGACCTGCTGGCCCGGGGCGAGCGCATGGAGGCGGCCCATTTCCTGCGCGAGCACCTGAATGGCGCGCGCATTACCAAGGTCGGAAACGAATGAACCAGAGCGCCCTGCGCGAGGAAATGTGCCGCGTCGGCCAGAGCCTGTTCGCGCGCGGCTATGTGCATGCCACCGCCGGCAACATCAGCGTGCGGCTCTCGCCCGAGCAGGGCGGAGGCTTCCTGATCACGCCCACCGACGCCTGCCTGGGTGCGCTCGACCCGGCGCGCCTCGCGCATGTCGACCAGGAGGGTCGGCAGGTCAGTGGCGACCGCGCCAGCAAGACCCTGGTGCTGCACCAGGCCATCTACAGCGCCAGTGCCGCCACCGGCGCGCCGGCCGGCTGCGTGATCCATACCCACAGCACCCACTGCGTGGCGATGACCCTGGCGCCTGCGCACTGGCGCCCGATCACCGGGCAAGGGATCGAGCTGCTGCCGCCCATCACCCCCTATTTCGTGATGAAGGTGGGGCACGTGCCCCTGATCGACTACGCGCGTCCGGGCCACCCGGTGGTCGGTGAACGCGTGGCCCAGGCCATCGCCACCTACGCCGGTGCGGGCACGCCGCTGCGGGCGGTCATGTTGGACCGGCTGGGCCCCAACGTCTGGCACGAGAGCCCGGCGCAGGCGATGGCGGTGCTGGAAGAACTCGAGGAAACCGCGCGGCTGTGGCATCTCAGCCGAGGGCAGGCTCCCACATTGGACGCCGTTGCTCTGGGTGAATTGCGGGAGACTTTCGGCGCGGCTTGGTGAGGTTCAGGCTGAGAACGTGATGTCGAAGTGCTCGACATGCGGCGGCTCCAGGAAGAAGGGCCCGATCACCGCGCGCCATTCGGTAAAAGCCGGCGACTGCCGAAAGCCCACGGTGTGGGCCTCGAGCGTTTCCCACTCGACGGTGAGCACCACGCGCCCCGGGGACTCCTGGCAGGCGAGGATGCGGTGTCCTCGGTAGCCGGTGGCCTTGGCCAGGATGGTCGTGGCCGCCCCGGTGATGGCCTGAAGAAATTGCGCCCGTTGCTCGGGGCGCACCTTGAAGTCTGCGATTTCAACAATCATCGTGTCGGTCTCGGTTGGCAAATTGGCGACGATCATAAGGCGGCAAGATCGGGCCGGAAGGCGACGCCCAGGCGCTCGGCCAAGGCCTGCAGGGGGCGGTCATGGGTCCACAGGCGCGCCCCCGGGGTGAGCAGGGTCGAGGCCACCAGGCTGATGTCCACCGCGCCGCAGCCCGTGTCGAACAGGCGCTTGCGTTCAATGAGCGCCAGCGTTTCGTCTGGGGTGGCCGCTGCCGATTGACGCAGTTGCTGCAGCAAACCCAGCGTGCGGTTGCGAGGTGCAGGCGGGGTTCCACAGGCCAGCTCCAGCAGCACCAGCGGATGCATGAGGACCTCGTCTGTCATTAAGAGGTGCGCCAGCACCGGATCGGCCCGCCTGAAATGACGGATCCAGACCGAGGTGTCGACCAGCACGCCCGACATGCCGTGGGCCTTCAGGCTCGGCTGGGACGGCGTCGCGGGACGGGCCTCATGCCGGGCGCCGCGCCACCGAGCGCGGCCAGGCGCTTGGCCGCTTGCACGCGCACGAAGACCTGCATGGCTTCCCGGAAGACCTGGGATTTGTCCATGTCCGGGTCGGCCATGGTCAGTGCCTTCTGGTAGAGGTCATCGTCGATGGTGACGGTGGTTCGCATGGCGGACTCTGATGCTGGAAAAGATGCAATTTAGCATCAATTGACGCATCCGGCCAGCCCCGCCCTGCGGGGCGCCGCCGTCATCTTGGTGTATGCCACTGAGTGGTATATATTCTGGATGGCCCGCGTCTTCAAAACCCGCCATTTCGCACGCTGGATGCGAAAAACCGCGCTGACCGACACCCTGCTGTGCCAGGCGGTTCACGAGATGGTGCTCGGGCTGCTTGATGCTGATTTGGGGGGCGGGGTAGTCAAGAAGCGCGTGGCGCTCCCAGGACGAGGAAAAAGCGGTGGCGTGCGTACCCTTGTGGCAACCCGAAAGGCAGGGCAGTGGTTTTTCGTATTTGGGTTTGAAAAGAGTGCACAGGCCAATGTGGATGCGGCCGAATTGGAGGGCCTGCAAACCTTGGCGTCGAAGCTGCTGTCACTTACGCCCGCCCAATTGACGCAGGCCGTGCAAGACGGCGCATTACAGGAGATTTGCCATGGAATCTGAGCGCAAGGCCAAGAGCCGAATTCTGGACGCGGTTCACTCCACAGCCCAGGACCTTCATCGTCTGGGCTTCATTGACAAACGCAAGATGCGCAAGTTTGATCTGCTTTGCCTGGAGCCCATTCCCGCCTATGACGCTGAGCAGATTCGCGCCCTGCGTGATCGGGTCAACCTGAGTCAGGCGGTACTGGCTTCCGTGCTCAATACGAGCGCTTCCACCGTGCGCAAATGGGAAATTGGCGAGAAGCATCCGAGCGGCCCCTCGCTCAAGTTGCTCAATCTGCTCGATCGCAAGGGGCTGGAAGCGATTCTCTGAATCTCGCGTCGGCGGCGCACGTTCTCTGCGTGAGAGCGCGCCCTTCGTCACGTTTGTGTCGTGTCGGCTGTTCGCCGCCGCCCTTCGTCAAGCGTATTCGCCCACCGGCACGCAGCTGCAAAACAGGTTGCGGTCACCCCAGACGTTGTCCACCCGGCCCACCGGCGGCCAGTACTTGGCGTGGCGGCCGCCGCCCAGGACGGCGGCGCCCACCTCGCGGGGGTACGAATGCGTCCACTCGCCCTGGAGCAGGCTGGCCGCGGTGTGCGGCGCATGCTTGAGGGGGTTGTCTCCCTGCGGCCACTCGCCGCGTTCGATTTGGCGGATCTCTTCGCGGATGGCGATCATCGCGTCCACAAAGCGGTCGATCTCGCCCAGCGTCTCGCTCTCGGTGGGCTCGACCATCAGCGTGCCGGCCACCGGGAAGCTGAGCGTCGGCGCGTGAAAGCCGTAGTCCATCAGCCGCTTGGCCACGTCCTCGGCGCTCACGCCGCTGGTCTCCTTGAGCGGGCGCAGGTCCAGGATGCACTCGTGCGCCACATGGCCGTTCTCGCTCGCGTAAAGGGTGGGGTAGTGGTCCTTCAGGCGGTGGCTGATGTAGTTGGCCGAGAGATTGGCCGCCTCGGTGGCCTGCTGCAGGCCCTCGGCGCCCATCATGCGGCAGTACATCCAGCTAATGGGCAGCACCGCCGCATTGCCCAAAGGCGCTGCGGACACCGGGCCGACCGGCCGCTCACCGAGGCTGCCCGCCGCGCCGCTGGTGTGGCCTGGCAGGAAGGGCACCAGGTCTTCGACCACGCACACCGGGCCCACGCCCGGGCCGCCGCCGCCGTGGGGGATGCAGAAGGTCTTGTGCAGATTGAGGTGGCTCACGTCGCCGCCGAACTCGCCGGGCGCGGCCACGCCCACCAGGGCGTTCATGTTGGCACCGTCCACGTAGACGCGGCCGCCGTGGCGATGGACCAGCTCGCACAGGTCCTTGACGCCGGTCTCGAACACACCGTGGGTGCTGGGGTAGGTGATCATCACCGCCGCCAGGCGCTCGCTGTAGGCCTCGCACTTGGCCTGCAGGTCGGCCAGGTCCACGTTGCCCATGGCGTCGCAGGCGGTCACCACCACCTGCATGCCCACCATCTGCGCGCTGGCCGGGTTGGTGCCGTGGGCGGAGGAGGGGATGAGACAGATGTCGCGGTGGGTGTCGCCGCGGCTCTCGTGCCAGGCCTTGATGGCCAAGAGGCCCGCGTACTCGCCTTGCGAGCCGGCGTTGGGTTGCAGGCTGATACCGGCGTAGCCGGTGGCCTGGCACAGCCACTGGCGCAACTGGGCGTCGAGGTCGGCGTAGCCGGCCAGCTGGTCGGCCGGCGCGAAGGGGTGGGGCTGGGCGAACTCGGGCCAGGTGATGGGAATCATCTCGCTGGTCGCATTGAGTTTCATGGTGCAACTGCCCAGGGGGATCATGCTGCGGTCCAGCGCCAGGTCCTTGTCCGACAGCGCGCGGATGTAGCGCAGCATGCCGGTCTCGCTGTGGTGGGTGTTGAAGACCGGGTGGGTGAGGTAGGCGCTGGTACGGCGCAGGCTGGCCGGGATGAGCGGCTCCAGGCCCTTCTCGAAGGCGGCGACATCCGGCAGGTGCTGGCCCTCGCGGGCGAAGATCGACCACAGCAGGGAGAGGTCCTCGCGGGTGGTGGTCTCGTCGAGCGCGATGCACACGCGGCAGGTGTCCAGGGTGCGCAGGTTGGCACCGCGTGCGACGGCGTTGGCGGCGATGTCGGCGGTATCCGCGCCGGTCACCACGCAGAGGGTGTCGAAAGCGCTGCCATGCGCGAGCTGCCAGCCCAGTTGCTGCAGCCCCTGGGCCAGGACGGCGGTGTAGGCGGCCACGCGCTGGCCGATGCGCTTGAGGCCCTCGGGGCCGTGGTAGACGGCGTACATGCTGGCCACGACCGCCGGCAGCACCTGCGCGGTGCAGATGTTGGAGGTGGCCTTCTCGCGCCGAATGTGCTGCTCGCGGGTCTGCAGGGCCAGGCGGTAGGCGGGGTTGCCGTGGCTGTCCACGCTCACGCCGACCAGGCGCCCGGGCATGGAGCGCTTGTGCGCGTCCAGGCAGGCCATGTAGGCGGCGTGCGGGCCGCCGGCGCCCATGGGCATGCCGAAGCGCTGCGTGCTGCCCACCACGATGTCAGCGCCCCATTCACCTGGCGGGGTGAGGAGGGTGAGGGCCAGCAGGTCGGCGGCGACCACGAAGGCCGCCTGCTGCGCGTGCGAGGCGGCGGTGTCCGCCTGCAGGTCGGCGAGTTCGGGCAGGCGGCCGTCGGTGGCCGGGTACTGGGCCAGCGCGCCGAAGTGCTCACCGGCCAGGGCCTGCTTCCATTCGTCCGCGGTGGCGGTGACCACCACCTCGATGCCCAGCGGTTTGGCGCGGGTCTTCACCACCGCGATCGTCTGCGGGTGGCAGTCGCCGGCGACGATGAAGCGGCTGCTTTTCGATTTGACGCTGCGCTTGGCCAGGGTCATGCCCTCGGCGGCGGCAGTGGCCTCGTCCAGCATGGAGGCGTTGGCGATGGGCATGCCGGTCAGGTCGCAGACCATGGTCTGGAAATTGACCAGCGCCTCCATGCGGCCCTGCGAGATCTCGGCCTGGTAGGGCGTGTAGGCGGTGTACCAGGCCGGGTTCTCGAGGATGTTGCGCAGGATGACGCCCGGGGTGTGGGTGCCGTGGTAGCCCTGCCCGATGAAGCTGCGAAGCAGCCGGTTGCGGCCCGCGATGGCCTTGAGTTCGGCCAGCGCCTGCGCCTCACCCACCGCCGGCGGCAGCTGCATGGCCTGGCGGCGCGCGATGCTGCGGGGGACGATGCTCTCGATGAGGGCTCGGCGCGAGGCCTCGCCGATCACCGACAGCATGTGCTTCTCGTCGCTCTCGGAAATGCCGATGTGGCGCGGAATGAACTCGGTCGGGTTTTCCAGGTCGCCGAGGGGGCGGGCGGACTGCATCAACATGGGGTGGGCTCCGTCAGGGCACTTCGTTATGGGGGCGGCCTCGCGGCCGGCAGGGCGCAGGCCCCGCGCGTCAGGCGTTCTTGGTGAACGCGTCGTAGGCGGTCTCGTCCATCATGGGCGCGAGCTGGCCGGCGTCGGCCATGCGCACCTTGAAGAACCAGCCGGCGCCCAGTGGGTCGCTGTTGGCGAGCGAGGGGTCGCTCCGCAGGTCTTCGTTCACCTCGACCACTTCGCCGGTGACCGGCATGTAGACGTCGGCAGCGGCCTTGACCGACTCGACCACGCCGGCGACTTCGCCCGCGTTGTAGGTGCGGCCCACTTCAGGCAGGTCGACGAAGACCACGTCGCCCAGCGCGTCCTGCGCGTGGACGGTGATGCCCACCACCGCGGGCGCGTCGCCTTCGGTCTTGATCCACTCGTGTTCCTGGGTGTACTTGACGCTCATGGGGTTCTCCTGTTTCGCGTTGCTTCGTTTGTTCTGGGGGTTGGCGTTTGACGGATGCCGGGGGTGATTGTCGGTCCGTCTGGCCCTTGTTCCGCCGGGTGTCGTCGGGTTTCAGCCCCGGTAGTAGCGGTTGGGGACGAAGGGCAGGGGGCGGACCTCCATCGGCACCGCCTTGCCACGCACCATCGCATTCACCCGGGTGCCGTTGGCGGCCAGGGCCGCGTCGACGTAGGCCAGGGCGATCGGCTGGTCGACGCTGGGGCCCAACAGGCCGCTGCTCACTTCGCCGACCTTGTTCCCATGGGTGTCCTGCAGCTCGGTGTGCTCGCGCACCGGCACCCGCTCCAGGGCCTGCAGGCCCACGCGCTTGCGGGCTACCGGCACGCGGCCATCGAGCTGGCCCAGGACCTTGTCGGCCCCGGGGAAGCCACCCGCGCGGGCCCCCCCGGTGCGGCGCACCTTCTGGATGGCCCAGGTCAGGCCCGCCTCGACCGGGGTGGTGCGGGTGTCGATGTCATTGCCGTAGAGGCACAGGCCCGCCTCCAGGCGCAGCGAGTTGCGGGCGCCCAGGCCAATGGGCGCGACCTCGGGTTGGGCGAGCAGGGCACGGGCCAGGGCCTCGGCCTTCTCGCCGGGGACGGAGATCTCGAAGCCGTCCTCGCCGGTGTAGCCGCTGCGGGTGATGAAGAGGTCGGCGCCCTCCCAGGTGAACGAGGCGCCGGTCATGAAGACCAGCTTTTCCACGCCCGGCACCAGGCGGGTGAGCGCGGTCACCGCCTGCGGGCCTTGCAGTGCCAGCAGGCCGTGATCGGGCAGGGGGATGACCTGGCAGCGCTGGCCGATGCAGGTCTGCATGTGCGCGATGTCGCCCGCCTTGCAGGCGCCGTTGACGACGACGAAGAGGTCGCCCTCGCGCCGGGTGAACATCAGGTCGTCGATGATGCCGCCCTCGTCGGTGAGGAGCAGGCCGTAGCGCTGCTTGCCCACCGCCAGGTCGGCCACGTCGACCGGCATCAGGGACTCGAAGGCGAGGGCGGCGTCCGGCCCGGCCAGGCGCAGCTGGCCCATGTGCGAGACGTCGAACAGGCCGGCGCTGCTGCGGGTGTGCTTGTGTTCGGCCATCAGGCCGGCGGGGTACTGCACCGGCATCTCGTAGCCGGCGAAGGGCACCATGCGCGCGCCGAGCTCGAGGTGCAGGGCGTGCAGGGGCGTGCGCAGCAGGGGCGCGGCCGGTGCCTGGGGTTCGGTGGAGGACAAGCGGATCTCCGGTGACGGGGCTGCGAACCAGGGCCGATCGTGTCCGACCGGCCTTGGGTGAGCCCCGCTGTCCGCTTTACCTGAGAGATTCGCCCCGGCGGGGTTTGCTCCTTCGGTGGGCCGGCTGCGCCGCAAGTCCGTGGTGGACCGCTGTGGCGGCAGGCCTCTCTCCAGCAGGGAAACGCCCCGTTGCCGGGGCGCGTCGTCAGTCCTGGGTACCTGAGCGTTCGGCCTCTCACACGAGGGCCTGCGCCTTCGGCGGCGAAGGGCCGTTGGGCCATCCGCGCTCTCCTGACAACCCGGTCATTGTAGCCGTGACCCCCGGTTCTCCTGCCTCAGGGGCGCTGTACGACTTTGTGGCTCAAAAGAAAAGGCGCCACGCGGCGCCTTTCCCGGGTGGGCACCCGCGGGTGCCCGGACCTTGCGGTCACATATTGGCGTAGTTCGGTCCGCCGCCGCCCTCGGGCACCACCCAGACGATGTTCTGGGTCGGGTCCTTGATGTCGCAGGTCTTGCAGTGCACGCAGTTCTGGGCGTTGATCTGCAGGCGCTCACCGCCGCCGTCGGCCGGCACGTACTCGTACACGCCGGCGGGGCAGTAACGCGACTCGGGGCCAGCGTAGGTGGCCAGGTTCACGTTCACCGGCACCGAGGCGTCCTTGAGCGTGAGGTGGGCTGGCTGGTCCTCGGCATGGTTGGTGTTCGAGATGAACACCGACGAGAGCCGGTCGAAGGTGAGCTTGCCGTCCGGCTTCGGGTACTCGATGCGCGGACACTCCGCCGCCGGCTTCAGGTTGAGGTGGTCGGCCTTCTGGCGGTGCAGGGTCCAGGGGATGTGCCCGCGCAGCAGGAACTGCTCGACGCCGGTCATCACCGTGGCCAGGGGCAGGCCCTTCTTGAACCACTGCTTGAAGTTGCGGGCCTTGTTCA
>JACCDT010414463.1_pt1 | contig 59612 bp, 61 predicted proteins | sample 7446291 | NCBI WGS metagenome assembly JACCDT01 (sample SAMN15323446, study PRJNA562643) | freshwater metagenome | isolation source: river surface water | place: USA:Blue River Watershed | collected 2017-08-17
GTTTCATCATTTTCAGGATAATATTCTATGCCTGATTCAATATGTAAAAATATGTCCGATGAATTTATCATAATAACTATATATCTTAATTTATTTTTAAGTTTATTCAGGTGGATTTGGATTGGCAATTATTTGATAAGTAAACATTACTGATATTCTGAAAGTCACACTAATTGGTCTGAATTCCAATATTGCACGATTATTACCAATATTTGTATCTGTACAAGCATATATTACTCCACTATTTATATTAGTTACGGGTCTATCCACAAGACCATCATAATATAAAATATATTGATCTGCTCCACATTCTAATGCAGCTACTCCATTTAAATTACATCTATTCGTAAAATAAGATGTAAATGGTAATGATATAGTAAATGCTAAAGTTGAATCATATTCTAATTCTGCTGAATCTGATGTATAATCAATTTCTCCACTTACATGAACTATATTACCTATTCTAATATATTTAAATCCACAAGGACTAGCTGTATCTAAATGTGTAACATCAAATACATCACAATCACCTATTGATGCTTGATAATAATCATTAGTTAAAACAGTCGGAATATATGTATTTGAATCTATTGTCAAAGATGTTCCAGCACCTTGTGTTCCCTGTACACCCTGTGTGCCTTGTACTCCCTGTACACCCTGTACACCTTGATTACCCTGTGTGCCTTGATAACCCCAATAACCTTGATCTCCTTGTACACCTTGTAATCCTTGTACACCTTGATTACCTTGCGTTCCTTGGTTACCCTGATTACCCTGTGTGCCTTGTGTTCCTTGAGTTCCCTGTGTTCCTTGATTGCCTTGATTACCCTGATTACCCTGTGTGCCTTGTGATCCCTTGTACAATACTCCTAATTCTGTACATGAACAATTACCATTTTCATCCTTTTCTATTACAAATCTTTTAGTCCATATTGCATTAGAATTGCTTGGCATATTATATGTAATATAAACCTTCTCTCTATTATTTAATATGGAACATTTATCGCGTATTACCATAGCAAGAGTTGTACAATCTAAATCATTTGGATTATTAGGGACATCAGTTTCCCAAACTATATCTGGAAGTATTTTCCATTCTGATCCTTGATTTCCTTGATTTCCTTGGTTGCCTTGTGTTCCCTGATTGCCCTGAGTTCCTTGGTCACCTTGTGTTCCCTGATTGCCTTGATTTCCCTGTTCTCCTTGAAAACCCTGTTCTCCTTGAGAACCCTGTGTACCTTGAGAACCTTGTGTTCCTTGAACACCTTGAGTTCCCTGTGTACCCTCTGTTCCCTGTGTACCCTCTGTTCCCTGATTTCCTTGTGTACCCTGTGTACCTTGATTACCCTGTGTTCCTTGGTTTCCTTGATTGCCCTGATTACCCTGATTACCTTGAACACCCTGTGTACCCTGTGTACCATCTGTTCCCTGATTTCCTTGCACACCTTGAGTTCCTTGTGTACCCTGTCTTCCTTGATTTCCTTGAACACCTTGTGTTCCTTGAGTACCCACACCAACAATAGATGGCCCTTGTGTACCCTGTCTTCCTTGATTTCCTTGTGTTCCTTGAACGCCTTGAACGCCTTGAACACCTTGAGTTCCCTGATTACCTTGATTTCCTTGTGTACCCTGTATTCCTGAACCTCCACCGATAGAAGGTCCTTGTGGACCTTGAATACCAATTCCTTGTGAACCTTGTGTGCCATTAGTTATTGTTGGAGTTATGTTTTGATTTACCCAATAAACTAATTCATCAAAACCTCCACAACATGTATAATTAAAATTAGAAGAGTCAGCCATACTGAAAGTTTAGAATTTATTTTAATCCTTTCAATGATCTTACACTTGCTGAATGTAATTCAATATTTACACTCTTTGGTGTTATTTTTGCAACATCAATATTAATAGAACTAGTCACATTCAAATCAGAATTTTCTTGATAAAAAACTCCATATCTATCTGACCATCCCCCTCTAATTATTGGATATTCACTTTTACCTATAACAATATTACCATGTTCATCTAAACCTATATCATTTGGTTCAATAGCAGATGGGTTATTTATTTGTTCTTGTAACCAATTAAATTTGTTTAATTCATTTCCTTCATTCAAGAAATATAAATCAACAGAATCTACACCATCTATTGCTTCAATTATTGCTACTAAATCTGATTTAGGTATTCTGTCTCTTCGCTTATTATTTAAGAAATATTGCGATACTCTTTCTACAATTTTTTCTCTGATTGTATCTACATCATATCCTTCATAAATAATTATAGACACATTAAGGATATATCTAGTAATTACAGGATCAAGAACTTTTACAGCAGTCGTAACTATCATTTGTCCAGATTCTTGTAAAAGTCTATAAATTGAGTCTTTCTCAGCATCAGAAAGAATAAATGTTTCTTGAGGAATTGTAAAATATTCTTCGTTTTTACGAACTCTTTTTAGAATATCTGGAATAGCAAAAACATAAATAACATTGTCATCTTCCAAAACATTATCATCAAATGTTGAAAAACATTCAACTATGCTGAAATAATTCATTTTTTGTAAGAATATAGAATAATTTTCAGCATTTGCTAAAACAAAAGAACGGCTTGTTCTCGGTGCAACCAATCTTGTAAGTTCAATTGGTTCATGGTCTGAACCAAAAGTAATTGGTGTTACTAAACTTGTTGTTAAAGCCGAATTTAAATCAACATCATTTCCTGTTACATCATAACCTGTTTCATCCCATCTAAACGAAACATTGTTTATGTTGGTTAGAATATTTCCAAAAGATCCATTGGTTATTAAATATTCTATTCTTATGGTTGAACCTGCTATCGGTATTTTTCCATTAAATCCTGTTCCAAAAAATATATCTACCCCAGATGTCATACCTGTTCTTATTAAGCAACCAGGTTTTTCATAAGGAATATCATATAAAGATTCATACTTTGGAAAATACTCACCATTTACATAAACTTTTACCATATTGTTATCTATCTCTTTCCTACCTCGTATATTTACTTCAAAAGATTGTAAAGGTGATCCAGTTCCTGTAAATGTTTGATTTTCCCAAGTTCCCTGAACTATTTTAACTTTAATTCTTTCACTATTTGTAATATTTATTCTTATCTCATCTTGATTCAAATCAAGAATGTAACTTTGGTTATTATTTAGACAAAATACTTTGGTATAATTTGGTATAATTATATTCTGTCCAACCATATCAACACTCTGTCCAGAATATTCAATAGATATATCTCCACTTGCAGCTATAGCACGAGTAGCAGAATGACCATTTGCCGCTGCAATACCTATTACCGATTGTCTTCTTGAAGCCGTATTAATATTAAGTTCTGTTATACTATCTTCAATATAGTAGAATATCATTTGTGAAAGATTAATGAGGGTTTCTAATAATTGCCCCCAAGGAGAAGCTGGTGTAAATTGGTCTGCCGTTAAATTATAAACAGTTTGAAACCAAGTTCTTGCATCTTCATATAACCTTTGAAAAGTAATTCGATTTAACTTAAAAAATTGCTTCATAAATAATATATTTTTGTAGTCTTACTATATATCCTTGAAATTTCACAAGTATTATTTATAGAAAAAAAAAGCATCGCAAAAGCGATGCTCACTATTAAATCTCAAATCCTAAAACTCGTTCTTGATTTATCAGAATATCTATAATAATGTTATCCTTATAAGTTCCTTTTGTTGTATCAACAATAGACCTAAGATTATATTTAGATGCTTCTGGAATATACTTTGAAAATTGACTATTAATTTCATTATAAATAGCAGCTCTATCAAAGAATGTTTCAAAAATAAATTGTTCTAAATCTACACCAAATTCAGGATCACCTAAAACATCACCTTTTTTCGTAAGAATAATCATTCTTACCTTTGAAATAAGTGCTTCTATTTCATCTTTAACTTCAAGACGATTATCTTGGTAATAATCATCATTAGGCAGACGATTGTATATTTCACTTATAGCCATAACTTATATATTTACCATATTTAGTGTCATGCGTCTTTTATCTACATCAATCTTTTCAATTTTTACACGCAATTCATCAGAAACTTTCAAAGGAGCAGTTTTGAATTTTTTGAAATCCTTTTCTGAAAGTGCTCCAATTATATCATCTTCGATTTTTACTAATACAACATTAGGTTTAACTGATATAATATGACCTAAATACACTGGTTTTTGTCCTGTTTGTTCCATTTCAGAATCATATGTAGCAAGATTTTCATATTTTTGATTCATTGCTGTTTGGTCTACAAATGTTAAAATAATTCTATTATCATTTGTAATTTCTTTAACCCAAAATTCAATCTCATGACCAGGTTTCCAAACACCTTTCTTGAACTCTTCAATATGCTCTTTCGTCATTTCAGTTGTATGAATCAGACCAGTTAATATCGTATTAAATTCAACAAAAATTCCAAATTTACTTGTTCCTGTAACTATACCTTTATATTTATCTACTTTATTCAATTTCTGAATTTCAATAGGAAGCATTGTTTTGATATATTTCTTATTAGAAAATATAAACATATCTGATTCAGCTAAATAATCTTCAACCATAACTTGAACATCTTTATTTAGATATAAATCAAAATCAAGAATTCTATTAGCAGCTGCTAAAGAACCAGGTAAAAATCCTTTAAGACCATTTACACTAACTAAAAATCCACCTTTATTTCTCTCTAAAATGTGAGCAGTATAAATTGTTTTAGGATTTTTAATCTCTTGATAAAGATTTTCCTTTAAAGCATAAATATGTGCTCCCATAAGTGTACCTTCCATTTCTGAACCATATTTAATAGTCATAACATGGGTAGGTAAAATTAAATCAGGGGATTGTTCTTCTAAATCCTCAATGAATTTTTCTACTGTTGAATCAATCAATTTGAGAAATTCTTTTTCTTTACGAAGTTGAACGGTAATTTCACCATTGTCTTCTGTAATCACAGTAATTCTATCTTTACCAAATGGTATGATATTTGAGATTTTGTAAACACTACCCGATTGTAAATCTTTCGTGATTGTTTGATTTTGGAGAATTTTTTCCAAATAAATCTCATCACTCATTGTCAAGAGATTATCGTCAAAATTTCCGAGGAGGAGGTCAGCAACGACTTTTTCTGTCATTTCGCATTTCCTTATAAATAATAATAAAAAAAATTAACTTTTGTATATATCCATAAGGAAATTCTTTTTTTTTAAATTTTCCGTATTAATGAACTCTATAGTAAAATTCATCATAATCTAACCATTCAATAACAACATCACCGATGGCAGAATAATGCTTGGATATTTCTTTTATAGAATTTAGTACTAAAATTGTTTTAGTTAAAAATTCATGTAAAGCAATATTTTCATTATTAAATTCAACACCTTCTGCTATTGCTCGTTCAACATCGGTATTGAAAAATCTAACATAGACAACAAATCGTTTCATTATCCACCAAAAGAACTGAAAAATGAATCTAATTTATCATTTTTACCAACTTTTGATCTTGGATCTTGAAAGTATTTAGTTCCTTTCAAAAATTCTTCTTTTTGTAATTTTTCTATTATTTCTGATGAATATTTTTCTTTGAATTCAACTAAAAGATTATTAGGGAAGAATTTGTGATGTAAGCACATTAATTTACAATTTCTTTCTATGTTTTGCTTTATAGCATCTTCATCAGTAGAAATAGAAGTTATAAATTTTATTGAATCATATAAAGCATTCTTAAAAAATTCAAAATCATTAACCAAATAATACAATGGTTTTTCATTTATAGTTTTGAAATTTTTTACAATTTTATCTGCAATTGTAGGAGTGATTCGCTTTTTCTTTCCGTTTGAAGTCGTCCAAGTCCATACAGACGGAACATTATCTCCATCGTCTCCTATCAATATTTTTTTCAATATAAAATCTTCAACACTAATATCTTCAATAGTTTCAACTTCTTCAATAACAGATTTTATTTTCAATCTTGAATTTGAAAAGACTTCTGAAACATTGTAAATAGTTATTTCTAAACCATTTTCTGATAAGTCTGTTTTAGGATGCTTATACAATTTTGGAGTTTTAAAATTGTTGTTATAAACAATAGTAAAATTGTTGGTTTTTGTATTATTTACAAGTTGAAGTAAGTCTTTGTCTTCACTAATGATTATACAATCATTTCCAGAACTATTTAATTTTTTTGACCAAAGGTATAGTAAATCGTCTGCTTCTGAACCTTCAATTTTAGAAACTTTTACATTGTGTATATTTTGAATTTTCTCGCAATAATCTTCTACAAACCTAAAATATGCGTCCCAATTTACAGCATCATCATATTCTCTATTTGCTTTATATTCAGGATAATATGATTTTCTCCATGTTTTATTATCAAAACATAAAATAAAACCAACAACACCTTCAAATTTTTCTAATAAGGAGAATAATGAATTACCGATTATATGAGAATATTCTATAATTTGTTCTTCTTTTTCAAACAAAACTTCACTCTTTCGCATACCACTTTTGTATGCAAAGAGATTTTTTATAAAGAAATTATTCGCATCAATAAGAACATATAACATATATTGAATTTCCTAATAAGTATCATCAATTTAGATTTGTACAATTTAATGAATTTTTTTCAAAATTCTTTACCATAATCCAAATTGTGTCAATTGTGGAAGACCTTGATAAAACCAAAAGAAGACTTCACATTTACATTTCAAATATAGTATTTGATTTTCAAGTCTTGTTTTTATCAAGTTGTAAAGTTTAGAATCAGATTTTTTCAACTTCTCTGCTTCTTCATCCTTTTGTAGTGTTAAAGTTAAAAATTGTTCAATTCTTTCTGAATTTTCATCTTTTTCTTGACCTAAAATATAAGTAAAACCTTTAAGCATATTTTTATCACTATTGAATAAATACACATAATATGGAGCATAAGGCATTTTGTAGATTTCTTGTAAAGCCGATATAATATCATCATTTTTCAAAAACTTTAAAGCATTTTTGCATCTTTCATATGATAAACCAACACTTTGAGGATAACCCTCTACCCATTTGAAAGAAGAAGCAGCACAAACAAATTCATCAGAATTAGAAATTTTGATTGTGATTGTATTATTATCTTGATTGTATTTTGCTGAACAATCTAAAGTTTTTAACACAATAGGAGAATCTTTTACATAAGGTAAAACTTCTGAAGATTCGTTTATATTGTAATTTCTATTTTTCATAAATTAATCAAATTTTATTCCTGTTTTCTTTGCATTTCTTGGTGATGCAATGCCTGTTTTTTCAATAGGTGCTTTTTGATTTTTTCTATCTTCTTCAAATTTTGCTTTTAAGTCAAGAGATCCATTTTTAAATGCCTCCCATATCGGTAATCCAGTAAATTGTGGATAAGATTTTGCTATATCAAAACCAACTATATCTTCGGCTGTCGCTACAAATAATACAGCAGATGCTACATTTAATAGAAGAAGAATAAGACCAAATGTACCAGGAACATATCCTGATGTAATCCATAAAGAATCTCTAACATCTAAAAAATTACCTAAACCATTTTCTTCATTATAAGATTCTTGAACCAATTTATGTGCTGTAAATCCTGAAACTAAACCTACTGTCGGATATGTATAACCTTTAATGCTTGATAATTGCTCTTGCACAAGAGCTTGTGTACAAAGTTCAAGATTTCTTTCAATTTCTTTATCATCAACCAATTCTCTTTCAAGTTTTAACAACCAATTAAAAGGTTTTTTTTCTCTCAATTCATAATACATTGTTTCAAAAATTGGATTATATGATTGAAATTGAGAACTTTTGAAAGCATCAAATTGAGGAAGCGTTTCTTGTTTATTTTCTATAATTAAGAAAAATTCGTCACCATGCTCTTTAATTATATTAGGGATAATTTCCCAAATTGATTCTTCAAGATTATTGAAAAAATTATTTTCAGAACTCTCATTAAAAGATATCATTGCTTTCACAGGTTCAACAACCTTTACTTGCTTAATTTTTTCGTCTGTTATTTTCATAACATCAGGCCACGCTTCTTCAACAGATTTTCTAATATCATTATTTGCATTATCTAAAACAAAATACTTACTTACATCAGTTGCTAATTGTAAGACAGTTGCAGATTCTTGTAAAAATCCCTTTATATTACTTCCTCTAATAGCAAGTGCTGGAGATTCTAAAAAATATGGTGAATTACCAAAAACTTTCTGAATCTTTTCAGGTGATTTTAGCCATGCTTCTTTGACAATTTGATCTGTCAGATATATCACTAAAGCAACGAAATTCTCTACATCTTCTGAAATTTTTTCAATATAGTTTTTGATATTAGTCTTACCTATATTTCTTTCAGTTTTCATTATTAAATCATAATAAGAATTCTTTGATGCTTCTATATCAGTTTTTATTCTTTCATCGTCAGACATTGCCAATTTATCCATATGACGATACATATAAGGAATTTGATTGATATATTTCTCTCTATCTTCCTTATGTGCTTTAAGATTTTGCTCTGATTTTGTAGTTGCTGGTTCGGTTGATTTTAACTTTATTGGATTTTTTTCAGACCAATCGCCAAAACTTGCTTGTTTTTTTTCTTTAGCAATATCCCCACTTACATTACCAGAAAATCTATTAAAAGCACTTTTTATTTTATCTGGACTAAGAGTTACCGAATCATCTTGAGAAGATTCAATCAATAATTCTTCTTCTTTAGAACTCAAGTATTTCCAGTAAGCAATATCAATATTAGATTCTTTAAGATAGGTAAGTCCCGCTTTAATCTTAGTATCAAAAGAGGTGTAATTACAAATAGCTTCAATAATTGCTTTAGTATTACGCATGGTAAATGAATTTAATTTATTTACCCTATATATCTAACTTTACTTTATTCCGTGAACAATTTTCAAAAAAACAGACTCTATTTCAGGTAAAAGACCCTTTCTTTTTCTAATTACAGGGCTATTTTGAGTCTTATTACCAATTTCATTACTTATTACAAATTTCTTTAATGGACTATGTGTGTATATTATATTTAAACTTTCACTAACTAAATCATTTATATTCCTTTCTCGTAAAAACGGAAGTTCTTCTTGAAATGAAATCATTGTCATAAGAATATCAATAGGTCTTGATTCCCAATCAGGATGTTCAACCCAAAGATCAAAACCTTCTTCAGCCAAACGAAATAACATATCATTTCTTAAATATTGTATAGAAAGATATACCGCTTTTGAAGAATAATCATAATGACCTAAATCTAAAAGTGCATGGAATGTTGATAAAGCATCTATCTTTATAGATAAATCTAAAGCATGAATACCTCTTTTACAAAACTCTTCATTTACTTGCTCTTCTAAAATCATAGTTGAAGCCATCTTTAAATTGCTTCTACCATAATTTTTATACTTATGATTAGTAATCTCAAGAAAATTTTGAGAAATGTAAGCCATAGGTTCACATATTCCCAAAATTTTATGATTTGAAGGTAAATTAAATCTTTTAATTATATCTAATACACCATCAGATTCATCTATAATGATGTTTTTGAATAATAATAAATCTACAACAGATTTTATTTCCTTGTTATGAAGTTCTATTGATTTCTTATTCTTCATTAAGATTTCATAAGCATTTGAATTTCAAAGAAACATCCATTTAATGCTACAATTGGATCTATACATTGATGTTTATCTGCTTGCCATTTACCTATCAAAACTAAAGACATTGGTATTTTGTTAATTAAATCTGGCTTATTTTCTGAAATCCATAATGGAAAATCATTATGCAGACTCATTAGAACATCATCTACTTTATTAGAGCAATTTTTTACTACATATTTGTAATTTTCAACAGGATCTGAATCTTTTTTCGTAATCAATTCAAATAAATCATTGAATGAATAATTTAATTCCTTAATCTCATTCATTGTGATTTTATCTTTACCAGAGATATTCCAATTTTGAATTTTATTAATCATAGCTCTCATATCTGGAAAATTTCTTTTCACAAATTCAATAAGAGCATCTTTTTCAAAATCAATGTTTAGAGTTTTGAATAGAAAAGCAATTCTTTTTGCTTGATCTTTCATCAATGCTAATTCTTCTTCTTTGTTTGCTGGATTAAAATCTAAAACAAAAAAACGAGAACGTATTGGATCTGGTATTTTATTTACATAATTTGCCGTACCTATAAATCTAACCTTTGAGACATATCTTTCATCTTCCATTACGCCTCGTAAAGCCTTATAGAACTGATCTGATGCCCCATCCATCTCATCAAGAATTACTATTTTCATAGAATCTTGACCATCTAATACAGATATTCTTTCGCAATATCCTTTGATTTTATCTCTAATAACATCTACTGATGATTCATCTGAAACATTAATATACATATACGGATATTTATCTGCTATCGCTTTTGCAGTAGAGGTCTTACCCATACCTTGAGAACCAATCAATAATAGATGCTGTTGAATCTTATCTTGACCTATTGCATTTTTGATTCTCGGTGCAAGAATAATATCTTCAACTTTTTTAGGTCTAAATTTTTCTGTAAATAATTGTTCAAGAGCATTTGACATATCTTTACCTTATTCGTTATTAGTTTGTAAATTCTTTTTTGATTTTAATAATTGTGAATACATTGGAATTTCTTGTTCAAGAATTTGAGGAGCAAATTTTTGAATCATATTAAATTCTTCTTGACTACATTTATTGTATTCACAATATAACTTTATGATTTCAATGTCTATATTTACATCATTTTTTTCATTTTTTGATGCCTTTTGACCTTTAGTATAAATCCAATCTGGTATTTTATTATACAATCTTGATAATTGTCTATTCCAATAATCAAGAACATGCTCTTTCGGTATATGTTTAATATTAAACATTGATGCTTGTTTAGGCAACCCAATAGAGATAAAACGATTTATCATAAAAAAATATCGGTCTTTATCCGTTCTCGCAACTTCTTTCCATTTTGTTTTATGGAAAATAGCATTGACTACATCAAAAAGTTCCATAATTAACCCTCAGAATAAAATAGGATACCTACAAATATAGGTATCCTATCCTTAAAAACATAATTATTTATTATCCAAAAGTAACTTCACAAGCTCCACCTGCACAAGCTAATTCACCTAAAAGATTTGTGTTATCTTCTATCTCAACAACTTTTGTCAAATCTATTGATTTAAGATTTTTCATCATTGTGTTATAGGTTTCTTCATCACACTCTTCAAAAGGTGCTTGTTTGTAAATAGCATCAGAATAAGGAAGAACTGCTATACCTGAATATACACTTCTGTTTTCCCACATCCACTTACCAACTCTATTCCATTCATTTGGTCGAACAGAAATAGTGCAAGAAACATTATGCTGATTTGGACCACTACGATGACCAGGTGTAACCCAATGCTCATTGAAAAATCTTACTCTTTCTAATGTATCAATAGCTGTTTCTTCTTCACGAACAATTGAATCGGCAGGAGATTTTTGTGGTAAAGCAACAACAATATTCAAAGGATTAAATTCTTCTTCTTCAACTAATTCAGGATGATGCTGAATGAGATATTGAGCAATCGGTTCTTGCTTATTGTAACGGATTCTACGAATATAATATTTTGCATGACGAGCATGAATACCTGATGCTGTTCCCATAACACAAGATGCAGTACCTTCAGGTTTAATACATGTGATACGAGATGCTTTGTTTATACCCAATTTTTCTGCAAATTCCTCATTTACTTTTGCAGAATGTTCAGATGCTTTATGCCAATCAAACTTTGTATAATCAATATCACAAATACCTGTCAATGAAACACCAAGAAGTCTTTCATCTTGTTGATTTTCTTGCCAATTTTCAGATATGTAATCAAAGTTGTCATAAGTTGCTTGAAGTGTTCCAATCAATGTTGCAGCCCATACACGATTTTCTAAATCTTTTTGGTCTTTAAGTGTGCTTACATTGATAGATGAAAGATTACATGTTTGTGCAGATTTCAAACTAATTTCACCACAAGGATTTGTTCCGTAATCAGGATCATTAGTCCAAAATACACCTGGTTCTCCTGAACCTGATGCTTCACATGCTTTCCACACTTTCATAAAATCTTCTTGATTTGTAGCTTCTACAATATCTTCATAATATCTATCTTCAACATTATGTGTTGCCAAATATTCATTTACGAAGTTTGTAAAGGTATTTACCAAAGATTCTTGTGAATGTTCATTAATACCAAATTCTTTCTTCAATTTAGCAATAATCTTTTCTTCTGTTGTTTCTTTGCCCAAGAATCTTTCACGGAAAAATACAGCAGAATTATTAGCTCTTGCTCTTTGTGGATGAAACCAATACCAAGGTAATGTTCCTTCTTTTTCAAATTTATCAAACTCTTGTTTAGAAAGATAAACTTGAACTATTTTACCATTATGTTTCGCATCTCCTACAAATTGCTTTGTTTGTTTATTAAAAACAAAATCTGATTCAAATTGAGCAGACAAATATCCTTTGCAATTGAGCATTTCTTCATCAAAAGCATCAAAAAGTGCGATTGTTGCGGATCTTCTAATACCACCTGCTAAAATACAATCAGCAATATGACAAACAATATCATGAACTTCAATAGGTCTTAATTTTTCACCAACGATTTTTCTTGTAAAAATTGCTTGAATTTCGTCCAAGCACTTACGCAAAGGTTCTGGACCTGGTGCTTTACCACCTGAAGTTTTTAATGGAGTTCCTTTTGCTCTAATTTGTGAATAATCAAAAATTGGCATCTGTGTTCCATAAAAATATGATTTTATGAGTGCTTTCAAAGCATCTGCCCAACCTTCAATAGTATCCTCAATTACATATTTCTTACTTCTTTTCGGAGTTTTAATTTCAGGTAGTTTATTAATATGACGATATTGAACTGAATAACCAACTCCAGTCCCAGCCATCAATAAAACCATAATCTCTGAAAAAATAGCAGGTCTTTCAATAGCTATAAAAGAACAATTAAAAATACGAATGTTCATTTTTTCAATAGCTTCACCACCAAATTGCATTGAACGCATAGATGGTACAACCTCTTTTCTTCTCACATAATCAAATGCTTTAACAATATCATCAGTTAAAGCTGGAAATTTATTAATGTGCATTTGTTCAACTCTTGCAACATTTTCTTCCCAAGTTTCTCGTCTTCCAATATCTTCTTTAAATCTTGCATATTTTGAAAATGCAGTCAATTCAGAGAGGATTTCAATCGAGAGGTCACGATTTTTTGCCATAAAGTTTCTCTTTTATTTTTACTTTAATAATTAATTATTTGCTTACTTTTTTGCAAGTTGAGGAATACTTACAAAAATAATGTTATTTATATAGAAACAAAAACATTTGAAAAAAACAACAAAAGTTCAATTTTTTGATGAATTTTTTTTAATCGTTTCTAACACAAACCCAAGTTCTTTCAAATCAAAGATTTAATAACTTTTGGATTCATAATAAGATTGTATTTTTCTAGTATTTCTCTTAATTCTTCTTCAGTTTTTTTTCCATTTGGTAATTTCCATTCATGAGAACTAATAGAACGAGAGTGTTTTACGACCACTGAATCTATTATTCCTATCTGTTCATCACCAAGTAAAGAAGCCCATAAGAAATCTAAACCCCAACTTGAATAATTAAGCGAGAATGTCCACATTACCTTTTTAAGAGATTCAGATGTAAATAAAGGACACATGACTTCAACGAAATTAGTAATTCTAACCTTTGATGAAGGATTATGTCTTGTTATATCCCAAGATATAAAAGAATCTGAAGAAAGAGATGGTTGGCACATACTCAAATTATAGAGTTTTGCATAATCAACTAATCTCACTAGATCTTCTTCTGTTATCTCAATATCCCAATCAGGAAACCAAAAATATTCATATTGATTTATGATATTATTTTCTTCAAGATACTCTTTTATACTATGATATTTATATCCACCAAGATTTTCATAAACTAAATCTACTCTATCTCTTGCAGGACTTTTATCCTTTTCTGAAGTATAATCAATTACAACTAAATCAAATATGGGATTATCAATTTCAATATATTGTTTTAATCCTAAAAGTTCATGTGTTGTGGTCAATATAACACAAAGAGATTTCATTTTTTTGATTCTAAATGCTTCTTTAAAATCTCAATCTCTTTTTCAACTTCATAGGATTGATATTTGGCTTGTTTTCTTTTATCGTAAAAGTAATCCAATGCATTTCTCAAGACACTATCTTTGGTATCGAAGATAGCACCATTTGCACAAACAATCTTATCTTCTATATTTTCTATTTTTTCTTTTTTATACTCAAAAATACTTTCAGATATTTCTTCTCCAACTTGACCAAGATATGATTCTGGTGAAATATTGAATTGTCTCATAACTGATGGATAAAGACTAGCAAAGTCAAATGCGGCAACATATTCATATAGACCTACTTTCGGTTTATGAACATGAGCACCTTTATACTTCTTATCTTTATTGTTCTTAGATTCTATAGGAATCATAACTAAGTTTTTCTCTAATAACCCTCTACATAAAACATTTTCTGTCATATGTACTGGAGAAAATGCTTTTTGGTATTCGGATTTAGTTAATGTTCCAAGTTTGAAGAAAATATCAGCAACAGAAGTTTTCTTATCAAGCAAATTTACAAGGTGCGTATCAACAGCATTGTAAAATACAAAAAGATTAAAATCATTATGGTATAATTCTTTCAAACTTCCTGCGTATTTAACTTTAGAAAGTCCTAATCTATTTTTTGCAGTCCAATCTAATGTTAAATTTTCTTTGAGAGTTTTATCCCATTTTTCATAAATCTCTTTATAATCAACAATTACCTTGTGCATCGGTGTTTCATGCATTCCTGTAAGTTTGTTGGTTAGAGAACTTTTATAGACAGGAATATCAAGTTTTTTTGCTCGTGTGAGAAGATATTTCCAGTCAAAGTCAAGGAAATACCAACCTGTTAAAAATGGTATTTTTGGTAAAAATTTGACAAAAAATGTATAAAGCATATCATATTCACTATTGAAGTGAACATATTTGAATTTTACATCAGGTGTATAATCTTTGAAATAATCTTTAAGTCTTTGATCTATTGAATTTATATTTGTTTCTGATAGTTCTTTAAGTCCTAAAACTGTTATTAGATTGTCTTCATCTGAAAGAGCTATTGTAACAACAGGAGTTAGAGCTAAGTGTGCTTCTGGAAACCCATCTTGTATTTCAACCTCAATATCACAAAAGAATTTTTTAGGTTGATGGAAATCAAATATTTTAGATTTATCTTCTTCACTAAAAGATTCAATCCATTCTATAATTCTAAATCTATTTAATTTCTTTGCACTTGTGTTTTTTTGAACTGGTTTTTTATCCCAACTTTTTACATAATCTTCTCTTTTCTTATCGGAATAATACTCCCATTCAAACAATTGGTCTTTAGGAATAATAAACTCATGGAGTTCAACCATTCCTTTCTGATTAAAATTACTAATGATTAATTTATTTTTTCTTTGCTCAAAATTTATCATAATAAACTATCTAATAAAATAATTACACAATATACTAATATTTTTCCAATTTTACAACAAAAAAGCCCACTTAAAGTGAGCTTTGTTTTAGGAAATTGCTTCTGAATTTTCTTCTTCTAATTCCGTTTTACTTAACTCTTCAATTAGAGAATCATTCATATCTTTATCTTCTTCTCGTAATTTAACTTGTAGATTCACAAGATACTTAATTGATTCCCATACTAATGATGCTTCTTCAAAAGTATAAGCACCTTTAGATTGACCTAAAAGAGCAGCATTTATAAGATTTTGAACTGCGGCTAATGGTTCTGTTATAGGAACCCAGGTTTTTGGTTCTGTATTGTTCATATATTCTCCATTTATATTTTGACTAATATAAGTAAATTAACCTTAAAATCAAAATATCTTGGAAAAATAAATAATAAATACCCTATCTATTTATGTCCTTAAAGTTCTCAAGTCTAAATTCCAATCTTCTTAATTGATCCCTTGTCAAGTATTTTCTTAATATATTCAAAGAATCAGAACTCATTGTATAAACTTGATCCATATTGAAATTATTACTGATATTTACATTAAAATCATTTGGATTAACAATTATTTGATTTCTTCTGAAAGCATCATGAAGCCAAATCATTTGAAGTGGTGTTAATTCTCCATCATTTGAATATACATCAAATAAATGACTAACATATTTATCATTGGTTTTTTCATATAAATCATTCAATACATCCAAAACTGATAACTGTTTTGCATCTTTAGTTAATTCCTTAACATCTTTATTTATCAACCTAATAATTAATCTTTCATCAAATACTCTATTACCATAAATATCATATACTCTAATAGATTTAGTATCTTCTGCTGAAAATCTTTTTATACATTCGCTACCTATCTTTAGTATATGATTGACAAATGTATTTCTAATTGTGAAAAGATATCTTAAACCTGTTTGTCCACAAATTTCACAAGTTTCATAATCTACTAATTCACACTCATTAATATATTTCCATTCTTCTAACGCCTTTTCAATATCATTTTGCTCTTTACTACTCGCAAATATATTTTTCTTCACCTTTGCTACCCAATGAGGTGCATATTTTAGAGATAATATATTTTCTAATCTTGTTAAAGTAGTTTCAAAAAGTTTTATGTACTTCATAATTGATTTTCTTTTTTAGTATAATAACTTAAAGTCTATCTATAAGAGCATTTGCTTCTTTTAGTTTGGTTTTATATTCTGATATGTTTTTTTCTAAACCAAATAAATAACCATACTTTTTGATTCCATACCAAGCGTTCTTGAAGAAATTAGAAACTTTTGAAATTATTGATTGAACGTTTCCTTCTCCTGCCACAGATTCAGAAACTTCTGGTGAAACTTTAGCATATCTGAAATATGGTTCTCTTGATCTTTCAGAACCTTGTTCTTTTTTATAGAAAATACCCATTTCCATATACTCAAAAAATTCATTAATCATACCAATAGAACGAGCATATGCTTTGATTGTACTTATTTTTTTCTCTTCCAATTCTTCTAACATTTCAAATACTTTCAACTTATCCCCATCGCTAAAATGATACATTTTCTCTTTTTCTGATATTTTAAGAACTATATTATCAAATTCAATATTTCCATTTTCAATTTCAATACCATGCTTTTCTAATTCTGCTATATTTTCTTGAACAGATTTTAACATTTTATTATAACTATCATCTAAATTGTTTTTTAGAGAATACATAAGTTTCTCCATTTCCTTTTTTTGATTCCAATATTCATTCAATTCGGCTTCTAATTTTTCACCGACACTTTTTTTGACTATCTCTTTATTCCTTGATTCAATTTCCTCAAATTCTTCAGGACTAAGGAAAAGTTGAGATTGTTTTGATTTCAAGGATTCTTCTTCATTGATATTGAGAAGTTCTGATTCAAATGGACGGATAAATTTTTTCATAATATAAAATTTTATTTCAAGGGTATATATCAATATATAATCTAATAAAAAGGAAAATTTATGGCTTGGAGTTCTAAAGCAGTTGCAGATTTGATGGAAAGTATTACTAATGGGGAGAGTATGCCTAGACAAAACCCATTTTCTGAGGGTGATACGGATTGGAGAGGTGCAAATATAGCATTTGAATATGAGCAATTAGAACTTGAAGAAATTGTCAGATGTCAAAAGGATATCCTTTATTTTGCTAATAATTACTGCTTTTCAAAGACTGATAATGGTATAGAAAAAATTCGTTTAAGGGATTATCAAGAAAAGGTTATAGAAGCATATGCTAAAAATGAGAGAGTTATTTTTTTGGCATCAAGGCAGATTGGAAAAACCATAACAACCTGTATTTTTTTATCTTGGTATCTTTGTTTTCATTTTGATAAAAATGTGTTGGTGATTGCAAATAAAAGAGCAACATCTGAAGAAATTTTAGATAAAACTAAAACAATTCTAAGGTATTTACCATTTTATATGAAGCCAGGTGTTAAGGTAAATAATATAGGTAGAATGGCTTTTGATAATGGATGTCGGATTTTTGCTGAAGCATGTACGGAAACTCCTGCGATTGGTTTTACTTTTGATGTGATATTCGCAGACGAGTTTGCTCATATTCCTGAAAAAATAGCAAGGTCATTCTATAAATCTATTTTACCTACTCTATCCTCTATAAAAGATTCAAAGATGTTGATAACTTCAACGGCTAATGGATTAAATCTATTTTACGAAATCTACGATAACGCTGTAAAGAAAAAAAGTGATTTTGTGCCTTTGAGAGTTGATTGGTGGCAAGTTCCTGGTAGAGATGAAGCATGGAAACAAAAATGGATAGGTGATTTAGGTAGTGAAGAAGCATTTAATCAAGAATTTGGAAATCAATTCGTAGCAAGTTCATCATTTCTTTTAGATGGGCAGTCTATATCATTTGCAAAAAGATGTGAAAGTAAGTATGAATTTAGAGAAATAGAATCATTACATGATCAAGATATTAATTACAAAGATTTACTATGGGATACTTCTTTTGATTTTGATTACAAAGATAACAACGGAAGATTTAGATTGGGTAAAAGATTTTTTGTTATATCAATAGATTTAGCAGAAGGTGCTAATAGAGATTATACTATTCTTAATATATTCCAATTAGTTCCGCTTAGTATGGGTGCAATGAGAAGACATAAACTTTATCAAGGTGAGATAGATTTCTTTGGTCTTAAACAAGTTGGAATTTTCAGGTCAAATACAGTTTCTATTTCAGATTTTGTAAAAATTACAAATGCTGTAATTTATGATATACTTGGTGAAGAAAGAGTAAAGATAGTTCTTGAAATGAATTATAATGGTAATTACTTTTTAGAACTTATGTCTCAACATGAAGAATTTTTTACAGAACTTTTCATAACGACTAAACATAAGTCTGATGATAAGGTATTCAAACCTGGTATCAAATTAAATAATCAATTAAAAAGAATATATTGTGAAGACTTTAGACCAGCGTTTAGAGCAAGGAGAATTATTTTAACTCATGATATAACTATATCCGAATTTACAACATTTGGCGTAAATGAAGCAGGTACATATTCTAATGAAAGAGGACACGATGATTGTGCTATGAGTTGTGTAAATCTTATGGCATTTTTTAAATCTGGTGTTTTTCCAGATTGTGTTAGTGAAATTTGGGATGAAGGTGTCCAAGAAAGATATAAAAAAGAAATCAATAACAAACTAGAAAATATGGGGAATGATAATTCTATGAATGTGAAAAATATGGGTGATATTTATAAAATGATGAGAAATTAAAGAAAATCTATACTTACTATCTTTGATTTTTCAACTTCATTTTCAAAGTATTCATCTTCTTCAAGTTTTAAGAAATTTGAAATACCTCTTTTAATCATTTCATTGATACCTATTTCATCTAACTCTACATTTTCAAAAACTAATTTGGCTTTAACACCATATTCTGATTGTATTTTATTTGACTTTAATGGAATATCAGATATGTGATCCATATCAAAAGAATAAAAAGTTATATCCGAATAAGTAAAGGGGGGTTTTATTGATTCAATAAACTTTTCTTTAATTTTTCTTTGTAAAGTTTCACTTTTAACACCTCTCCTTAATAAAAAACGAAAAGTTACATCAATTTCTCTTTGCAATGTAATTTCTAAATCTTCTCTAAATTCTTCGTAAAGTTTGATATATCTTTTCATACTTTTCTTTTATGTTAAAATTATTTCTCTTTTTTTGGAAATGTTTTACCTATAATTCGTTCAAGCATACTTTTCTTTTCTGTTTCAGGATTTGAAGTTTCCATATCTTTTTGGGGGTTTTCAATAATACCTAAATACAATGAATTAATTAGAGCATTTGCAGAACTCTTTCGTTGAATACGAATCCTATCAATAGATATAATCCATAACTTATTCCAATCATGGAATTCAATATTTGCTGTTTTAAAACCAAATTTATGAAGTGAATTCACAATATTTTCTCTTTTCTTTGGTGATAAGTCATTGACATCAAATGCTATTGAAGTTAAATCTCCTATAGAATCCCTTTCAAATCTAAGTAGTCTTGATGAAATTCCCTTTTCTTCAAGGATAGTAGAAATATAATCAAGTGAATCACCCATTGTTTCTACTGATTCTGCAAGATAATCTTTAAATTCTTTCATATACTTTGTAATTTTTAATTAAAAATCTGAATCCCTTTTTCTATCTACATTGTCTTTGTAAACATCAAAGAATATTTGATTAGGTGTATTAGGACGAAAATCCTTTTTTCTTCTTGTAGTTATTACTCTGAACACATAATCTTTGTTTTGTAAACTAATATGTTCTTCACCTCTTTGCATTTTTTTATCTTCATTGTCCATAAAAAGAGTTATATCCTTGTAAGGATGATTTCTTAATTTTCCTTCTTCTTGTACTGGATCTCTATACATACCCTTTTTATGATAATTATCTCTAATTGTATTTATTTTACTTGCATTAAATATTTCTCCTGTAACTGCTATATTTTCTTTTTTTACAGAAATATCTTCTTTTTGACGAGTTTTAGGATTATAATCAAAAACTACTATTATTTCATGTGGTATTTTTTTTGTTCTATCTCTGAGTGTACAAATTACTTGTTTATTACCAGAGGTATCCATATTATCTGGATATTTATTAAAAGAATTTATTATTGATGGAGCAGCTCTTTGAATTAATTCTTCAATTTCAATTTTATCAATTTTAAAATTATCAGCTTGTTCATTTCCATGATCTGAAAAAACAACTTTTAGTTCTTCTGTAATTATGTCGTATTCAATCTCACCTTCAAATAAAGACCAATCTATTGAATAAGTATAATTTATATTTGTTTTATCAAAATTCTCAAGCGTTTTAATATTTTTCATAAGAAAGAATTATTTTATATTGAATTCCTTTTGGATTTCTTTTTCAATCATTTCTATATCTTCTTTGAGTATAGTATAAAGTTTATTCATAGTTTTAATTTTCTTTTTTATCCACTTTTTGAAATTAACTATTTCTTTCTTTATAATTTTAATGATATCTCCAATTTTTGATTCATTGACTGAATCAAGTTCAACTCCTGTTTCTGCTAAAGATTCAGATAAATTTCTTACCTCAATAATTAATTCTTCAGCTTCTGAAAGATAACTTTCAAATTGTTTTTGAATTTTTGAAGAAGAAGCAGATATTCCGTTACGGAGTTTATCAAATTTTTGATACATTAAATGAATTTCATGTAATTCATTATGTGAATTTTCAATTAAATAGGAAAAGGGATTATTACTATTAATGATTGAAATCAAATCTTTGTATGCTATATCAAATCTTTTATTAACTTCTGCATATTGTTTGTACTTATCTTGAAGAGATTTAGTTTCTAATGATTCTTCAAAAAGTTTCTTCATTTTGAAGTATTCTTCGGTAATAGGTTTAATTCTCATATCATTTTTTTTTGTTTATGGACTTTTGGTATTTATCAAAACTTTCGAGCAAATTTTCAATATTTTGCTTACCAAGTCCTTCTTCAGCATGTATTTTATACTTTGGTAGATTGATTTCATAGTCTAAACAATATTCAATAAGCCAAACGGCACAATCATAACCTGTCTTGTCTTTATACGAACTATAATTGATTTTCGTCTTATTTTGTCTTATTATATGTTCGTCACTTAAATTATGATCAAACGATATACGAACTGGAATACCATTATCCTGAATAGTTTGAACAAATGAATTGTAGTCTTTAACTATAACCCAATTATATACAGCATATTCTGGACTCTTTATATGATTCCATATATCGCTAGGATTTCTTTTATCATCTAAAAATAAATTATAGCTCATAGAGCATGATATAAATGTTAATAGTTTATCAATAATAAACCATTTCATATATATCTATATCTATACCTATAAATTAGAATAATGTGTTAAATAGGAAAAAAAATACCATAAATTGCAAGTAAAAAAAAACAATAGTCTAATCTTTCAGAGTAGACACACTTTCCCCCATTCAATTCATTTACTTTAAGCATTCAAATCCCTTTAGGTTTGAAGCACCTTGTCTATGAAAGAACAGTACATAGCAAAGTTTTTTTATAATTTTTTTTTATTTTTTAATCAACTACCTAGCAACCAATAGTTTTAAAAGAAATAATAAAAAAATAAAAAAAAGGAGCTGATAGTTTAAACTGGAATGGTTAATATTCTACTTAAAACTTACTGAAAGTTTACTATTAGCCAATGTGAGTAATAAGGGTAAGGCTAAGGGGCTAGGCTAGGTTGCTCTGCTTTGTTGTCATTACCCCTATGACTATATAACACACGAAACGGCAAAAGGTTACAAGACGTGGAAAACTTTTTTGAAAAAATGACGAAAAACCGCAATTTTTTTAAAATTTGAACCTTTTTTTCAAAAAATTGTAAAATATGTATGCAACATAATAATATGTGCAGTTATAGATAATTTGTTACATTTAATGGAGAAAACGATGCCGAAAGTCATCAATGCCGAAACAAATACTACAATTGTAGAAGATGTAGTACAAATCCCAACCGAATCATCTCAAACAACTTTGAATGGAAGTTGGGATGATGAAAGTTTATCTCTTGAGGAGAGAATTCAGTCTATTTCTGATGAAATTCAAAGACTTGAAAATGAATCAGTTACTAAACGATACACTATTGAAGGTGGTTTGAATACTGCCGATGAACTTAAAAAGTTCATTCACGATAGGGTAAAATGGCGTTTTACTGATGCTTTTTTGGTTTGCAATGTTCATAGTGAATTGGAACAAGCCATAAAAGAATGCAGAAAAACACAAACATTTGAAATAACTGGTATCTTTATTGAGCCGATTTTACAAATGCTTCAATCAGCAGAAGGTGTAGGTTTTCAATCTGCAAAGACTTTTTATGAAAAATTACTAGTTCCAATTTCGGAAACAGTCAATATTTATAGAAAAGACACCACTTTGCTTCAAAATTTGAAATTAAAATTAGGTGCTTTGGAGAATAATTTGAATCCAAATGAAATAGAACCTAACGAAGATTGATATATAGAAATTAAATAGCATTTGCTATTCAATAAAAATAACTCAATATGATGTTAGAAAAACTCAAACAAAATCTACCATTGATTGCAATTTGTTTCTCATTGGCTACTTTGTTTTCTCAATGTTCAACTTGCTCAAGAGTTTCTAATGCCGTTAGTGCTGTAGAATCTCAAAAGAAATTCAATGATTCACTTATGATTGAATATTCTTATCAGGTTAAAACAAACGGAGAAGCAATGAAAAAGATTGAGACCAAAATTGATTCTGCTATGTATGGTGGGGTTAATAAAAAATCTCAAGCAAATTATATTGTAATCAAAAAATAATTGTTAAATCTATCAATTATTTGAGCCATCATGCTAAAAATAGTATGATGGCTTGTTTTTTTAGGATATATAGATAACTTAAAATACTCATTAAAGAATGAAACTTAAACCTAATGATTTTCGCAAAATAGTCGTTGCATCATTTTTAGCAGTTCCTGCGCTTTCCTCTTTAATATCTACTATCCATATTATTACATTCTTTGGATTAGGTAATATGACATGGATGGCGATAATATTAGCATTGGCTTTTGAAATAGGATCAATAGCTTCACTTATGACACTTGCTGTTCTTGATAAAATCAATCGTTTTGCAGTTTGGTTTATATTTGTAGTTCTTGTTGCTATGCAAATGCTTGGTAATGTTTATTATACGTATGACTATATTTCGCAAGCTATGGCTACAAATCCGCAATGGATTGATTCTTTTATAGATCTTGTTGAAATGATGACTATGCAAAAATTAGAGCAAAGAACTACTAAATTTATTCTTTCTCTATTGATTGGACTTCCTATTCCAATTATATCACTTGCTTTCTTAAAGTCTGTATCAGATTATCTTAAACCAGAAGAAAAGACTAAATCTACTGAAAAGCAATTAGAAGAATTAGTCGTAGAAACAAATGATGAAGTCATAGAAACATCAGAAGTCAAAGAAGATACAAAAGAAGAAGAAAAAGAAGAAATTGTAGCAAGTGAAGAAACAGAAGAAGTTAAATCAGAAGAAACACAATCAGAAGAAACTTTAGATATTGATATAGAAGAAACAGAAGAAATAGAAATAGTTGAAGAAACTAAAGAGGAAGAAATAATTGAAACTATTGAAGAAAATAATACCGAATCAATCGTATCAGAAGAAGAAATTGCTACAATAGAAGAAGAAACTATAATTGAAAATACAGAAGAAATTGAATTGGAGGAAACAAAAGAAGAAATAGAAGTTGAAGAACAAATAGAATCAGAAAATATAAAAGAAGAAGATATTAAAGATATATATGAAGAAGAACCAACTGAATCTTTTTTTGATGATTCTACAATTGAAGAACAGCATGATGATTTCATAGATGAAGAAAACGAGGATGAAAAAAAAAGTCAATAATTGACTATAACCATTCAAAAGTTCTCCATCAGCAAATAATTAATTCAATGAATTTAAAATAAAACTGCATTTATGGCAATAACATTTGTTCAAAATATGCCTCTTGATTGTTATGATGACGCATCATCTAATCAAAGATTTGTTACTTTTAATCTGTGTGGAAGAGCAAGTGTTGTTCAGGGTTCAAATACATTAGACAAAGTAGATTTATCCAAAATATCCATTCCAATCTCTGAATTTACACATACAAGCACTGTATTAGAAAATGGAGATACTTTATTAAATGGTGTAGCTAATATGAAATTTATGATGATATTGGTTACATATCCAACAGATGAATCTATTACATCTGCTAATAGATATATTGAGTGGTCTATGGACAATACTAATTGGAATGTTTTAAGAGAGATGATGGTTTTAACTGGCGAAGATAATTTAGTCTATATAAGAAACACGAGAGGTTTTTCAGTTAGACTTGAAATTTTAGCAACAAAGTAAAATATAGAAAACTATGAGTACAGGATTAACTCCAGACCAAAAAAGTCATATAACATATAATTCTTCAGAATCAAATAAAGCAACAACTAATGTAAATTTAGAAAATTTTGAAGAATCATATTCAGAAATATTTCCAATTAATCCAAACCAACTTTGGATAGATTCAGATAAAATACCTAATGTTAACCCTATAAAAGAAGATACATTCGGTGATGGAATTACTTATGAAGATTCTGGAGATGTGATATTTACTAAATTTCATCAAAAGGTTTTGACTTTTGATGAAGGTAGTTCTACAGCATTTTATGATTCAACAGGTGATTTATACAATTGTATACCACCAAGATTATTTGGAGTTGATTATCAAGTAAAAGTATGGAAATATGATACTATATCTACAACTTGGCTTCCAATTCCATTAGGTCAAAATGATTGGGTATTTAATTATTCTTCAGGTGTTCTTACATTTTTTAATGGATTACCCGAAGGAGTAACATCAGGAAATCCACCTGCCGTTACAGCTTATAGATATGAGGGTGGTATAGGATTTCCTGCAAGTATATTAGGTGGTCAAGGTAATCAAGGTAGAACTGGAGCACAAGGATTAGAGGGAACTCAAGGAGTTCAGGGTATTCAAGGAGTTCAAGGAGTTCAAGGTGTTCAAGGTGTTCAGGGTATTCAAGGTACAATTGGAGCACAAGGAAATCAAGGAAGACAAGGACCACAAGGATTTCAAGGTAATCAAGGTGATATAGGTAATCAAGGTAATCAAGGAACAGGTGGGGTAGGACCACAAGGACCTGCTGGACCGACTGGACCGACTGGGCCAACTGGACCGACTGGGCCAACTGGACCGACTGGACCTAAAGGTGACACAGGTGATACTGGACCAAAGGGTGATAAAGGTGATACAGGTGATATTGGACCGCCAGGTCCTTGTCCTTGTCCACCCATAAATCAGGCTATTCCTAAAAATAATACTTCAGATTTAGAATTAACTATTAATTCTGATACAACATTTGTAAAGATTGGCGGTACACCAGGTTCAAGTTTTCAACTTATAGGTATAGATGATAATACTGATGGTAGAATATTGTATATTTCAAATGAGACTAATGTATCAATGAGCATTGTTCATGGTTCATTAGCAACGAGTTCAGGTGCTAATTCAATTATGCTTCCAACAGGTGGAGGTACATATAATGTTTCAGCATATGCTGCTGTAACTCTTATTTATTCAAGTACCACAAATGGTGGTACAGGTGCATGGCAATTATTATAAGGAATTAAATTATGGGTTGTAATTGTAATAAAAAACAAATACTTACATCTTCTACTGAAATAAATTCAACTAAAAAAGTAGAAGAAACAAAATCACAGCCATTTCAACCACACATTCTTCCCGATACGGATTCTGTATATTTACAAAGAGTAGAAATTTGTAATTCTTGTGAATATAGAGATTCAGTTAAAGAAAGATGTATGAAATGTGGTTGTTTTATAAAAGCAAAGGCAAGATTACGCCAATCTCATTGTCCACTTCCAGAACCTCGGTGGTAAATTGTATTCATATAAAGATATATTAATTGATTTGAATTTAATTGACAAAGATTCTAATGTCAAGAGTTTAAAGTGGGATACCTCTCTTTTTATATCAAAAGAAATGTCTGCTCTTTCTCATTTAATGATGAGGAAATCTTCAATTGACGAGATTCCATATGGTAGATGGTTTTATGAAGAATTGAAAAATAGTAAAGATGTTAAATTTGATAAAGAATTATTATTAAATTGTATAGATAATCCAAATCTTCTACAATACAATCAACCTATACCTCCTTTAGAAGATTATTCATTTACTTTTGCTGATATTTTTTGTAATGTTGGTGGTGCTACTTTAGGTTTAATGAAAGCAGGTGGTCGTTGTGTTTTTTCTTATGAAGAAAAATTAAAACCATCAAGGCATTCATACGCATTTAATTTTGGTATTATACCTTATTCAAATATTGATGTATTAAAAGAAAAAGAATTTCCAAAAGTTGATGTAATTATAACATCATTAGATATTCAATCATTACCACTTAATAAAGGGAAAAAACCAAAGTTTGATAGTATGATTGAGACAAATTGGTATACCTTTATTGAATTTGTAAATAAACTACAACCGAAAGCAGTAATAATAGAATCTAATAAAACACAAAGACACGAATCTTTTGATGTTTCAACTTCTGTTGCATTCAGAACACTTAAAGAAGCAACTGGATATTATGCGACAAGTCCAGCGATTTTGGATGCTTTGAATTATGGCGTACCACAAATGCGTAAAAGACTTTGGTTTGTAGCATTTTCTAATCCTCTTTCTACCTTAAATTATGAATGGCCTTTACCAGAAAAAAGAACTTGGAAATTAAAGGATATTTTGGAAGAAAAAGTTGAACCAAAATATTACCTTACCAAAAAGCATGAATTATATCTTGAAAAAAATGATAAAACAAATAAAGATAAGGGTTATTGGTTTTCTTCTATTGTTTTAGATCCTGAAAAGGAATCAAAATCAATATCATTTGGTGGACAGGGTTGGGATAGAAATATAATTTATGATGAAATTAATGCACCAGAATCTCTTCCTAATAATAAAGAAATAAACTCAAAAAAATTAAGAAGATTAACCACACGAGAATTATTACGCTTACAAGGTTTTCCTGAAGAATTCGCTATTCCTTCTATTTGGACTATAAGTTGGTCTTTTATGGGTATGGCTACGAATGTAAATGTTGCTGAAAGAATTGGCAAATCTGTATTAAAAGCAATTGATGAAAAAACTATTGAGAAATCTGCGAAAATTTTGATAAATTCGGGAATAAACTTTTAAAGTTATTTTCATATAATTAGAAGTTCAACAATATAAAATATACCTATGAGTAAAAATAATCCAACAATTAGTGTATTAACTCCTACTTGGAATAGAGGAATAAATATGCTGAGTCGATGTATGGCATGTGTCAATTGGCAGACTTTTAAGGATTGGGAACATGTCATTGTATCAGATGGACCAGATCCTGTATTAAGAGAATACTTTGCAGTTGCTTCAAAAAAAGATACAAAGCGTTCTTTTCACGAGTTAGAAGAAAATCATGCAGACTATGGAGCATCTGTTAGAAAGTTAGCAATGCCATGGTTGAAAGGTAAGTATTTTGCTTTTCTTGATGATGACAATGTGATGTTTCCAGAATTTTTAGAAGAAATGGTTGGTGCTTTGGAGGGAACTGGACCTGAAGTAGGATTCGCTGTTTGTCAAATACTTCATTTAGGACCACTTCAAGCGTGGGTTGGACCACCACCACAAATTCTTTCAGGTTGGCCAATAGTAGTTGGTGGAATTGATACACTTCAAGTTGTTGTAAAAAGAGAAGCAATAGAGAAAGTAGGATGGGTTGCTGAAAAAGGATTTTATTCAGACGGATATACATACGAAGCTCTTTCAAAAGAATTTAGACATATTCGAGTTGAAAAAATTCTTGGAGTTCATATCTAAATGAGTAAAAATCTTGTTTGGACTGTAAATATTAATAATCATTTTTCAGAAAATGCTCGTAAATCTTTAAGTCATGCGGCAGACAGATGGAAATGTGACTTTATGGAAATACGAACAATCTTTGATGAAAGATTATATCCATCATTTGCAAAAATATGTTCCTTTGAAAAACTTGAAGGATATGAAAGGTGTGCTTATTTTGATTCAGATATGCTGATTCATATAGACACACCTAATCCATTTGAGGTATTTGAAGATAAGAAAAAGTTTGTAGCGGTTTTGGATATTCATCCTCAAAAGCACGACCATAATAGTGAACAATGGATTGCAGTCAAAAATAATAATCAAGATTTTTATTGGCATATTTTAGAAAATCAATTTGGTTGGGGTGTGCCGAGAGAAAGATTCCTTGATAATTTTTTTAATTCAGGATTTTATATGATGTCTCCTAAACATCATAAAGCAATTTTCAAAGCAATATCCCAAGCACTTCCATTAACAGATGGAAGGGAAAACTTTTGTTTCTCTGCTCATTATGAACAAGCTCTTTTTAATTATATTGTTCAAGCATATAGAAAAGATGAACTTACATTAGTAGATGAAAGTTGGAATCGTTTAGAACCACCTATTGATTTACCGAGAATGAGTGATTATGTATGGCATTTCACAGGACATAACTTTTGGAAAATCAAACACACAATTAAAGACTATGACTGGACAATTCAATGAAAAGAGCAGTTGTAACAATAGATATAAATAATTTTCAAAGAGAAAACTCAAGAAAATCTATGGAATCTGCCGCTTCAAGATGGGGGGCAGATTTTATTGTTTCTACGCATCTTTATGTTGGAGATGCTTATGGTTTTACTTTTAATAAAGCATTTTTAGATTTTATAGCATCAGGTTATGACCAAATAGCATTTTTTGATGCTGATTGCATTATTCGTTCCGATGCTCCAACTCCATTTACATTAATTGTACCTGAAAAAATTAAAGCCGTGCAAAATGGAAATGAAAGAATTGGTAATTATCAAAATACGCTACATCAGCATACCTATAACTTATTGAGAATAAATCAACAGCAACAAATGCTTCAAGTTATTGAACGACCTGATGTATATTTCAATACAGGTTTTATTCTTTCTGATGTATCTACATTAAGAAGATTATGCCATTTAGTGAGAACAATTATGCCTGAACTCAACTATGATAGATTTAATCCAATATATGAACAAGCATTATTCAATTATGCTTCAAGATGTATTAGCCCTAATTTGAATAATCCTTTTTTTGAATATGCAGAAGAATGTTGGAATTATATGTATCCATCTGATTTAGTTAATCAAAGTGAATGGGTATATCATATATCTAATGATGTAGCAAATAGAAACTTTGTAATAGATAATTTACCTTGGAGACTATAATGATAGATGTTTCTGATTATATTGTTGAAAGCATAAAAAACCTTTGGGGTGATGGTGAATTCTATAAAAGTGTTGATGAAGAAGGAAACAAAACCCTTGTAGTTATTTTAGAAGGTTTAGAAGAATTTGAAATAGATTTGAAAACCGCAGAAACTGCAATTATTGACGATGGTATTAATCCTGATGATTATGCTCATAGAATTATAAGAACAATTCAATTCTACGGAGAAGATGAAGCAAATTTTGAACAAATAGCAAAATCAATGGAATTGATATTTGAGGTTCTGACAAGAATGGACGCAGATTATACAGTCGGTGATTGCGTTAAAGATGAAGAAGAAGAAAATATGTGTATTGGACTTTGGATTAATGTAGGAATATACCCTGTTCCATTTTATTTTAAAGACACATGGGAAAATTTAGTAAGAGATGAAAGAAATGCAACCGAGTATGTAAGATATGTTATATTTAATCATACTGGAAAAAATATATGAAGATGGTTTGTATAGCAATCGCTTGGAATGAAGAAGAATTATTACCTATATTTTTAAATCACTATGAAAAATTTTGCGAAAAGATTATTATCTATGATAATGAATCTGATGATAGAACTGCTGAAATATGTGATGCACATTCCTTGGTAGAAAGAAGAATATATGCTACCGATGGTCAAATTAGAGATGATGTGTATTTAGAAATAAAAAATAGTGCATGGAAAGAATTTAGAGACTATGATTGGGTTTGTGTTCTTGATTTAGATGAATTCATTTATCATGAAGATTTAGAAACATTCCTTTTATCTTGTAAAAGAAAGGGTATTAGTATTCCCCAAACAACAGGATATTCTATGTGTTCTGAAACTTTACCAAATTCAAAATCTGATATTTGGCAAGAAATTAATAAAGGAATGAGAGACACATGGTATGATAAAACTCCAATTTTTGATCCTAAACTTATAGATGATATTGGATTTAAACATGGTTGTCATGCTTGTTATCCTGCTGGAGTTATCATTTACGATAAATATCCGAGTCTTAAACTTCTACACTATAAAAACATAGGTGGATTAAAAAGACTTGAAGATAGAAGAAAATTATATGAGAAAAGATTGAGTTCTATAAATATAGAAAGAAAGTGGGGACATAATTATTTATATCCTTGTAGGATAAAAGAAGAATGGGATAAACATAAATTGTATTCTACTGAAATATTGTAAATAAACTTAATTCTAAAAATTTCTTAAATAGAATGCACGTGCAAATGCAATAAAAATAAATTAAAAGGAGTCCAAAATGGATTTACATTCTTTTGTTTTAGGGATTGTGAGCGTGGTGGTGCTATCATTGATTAGCGTTATCGTGTACACTTTCTTTAAGGTGAGTAAGTTGAACAAACATATGAAAGATCATATTAGTGTGTTTGAAAATAGATTTTCATATGTTGATGAAAAAATTCGTAAAAACTTTGAACAGTTATTACAAGAAAACAAAACAATATCAAACGATATGATGGAAAGATTCCGAGATACCCATCGGAATATAGATCAGAGATTTGATAAATTTGAAAATAGGTTAAATGTTAGTTGTTTTAAAGAAACAAAAGAAAAACAAGAAAAACTATATTCATAAAATAATTAAACCCTCTGATTAATTTCAGAGGGTTTTTTATTCAGAATTATGCTTTTGATAGAATCAATACTCTGAATAAAATGTATAACTAAAATAACTTTCTATAAATGAAATCAATATTAAATTTCTTCACAAGAAAAAGGAATCAAATGAAAAGAAAATATGAAGAGCATTATGGCATGTCAAATCTAAATCCTGATTTACAAAAAAATATAAATGCGTGGTCATCATCAGTAGCTAAAGAAATGGAGACACAATTATTTATGCTTATAGATATACGAAAAAAACTTGATGAGATGAAAAAATCAAACAACAACTGATAATTGCTTAAAATATAATTCAGTTTTTATTAAATACATATGAAAGTGATAATTAAATAGATATATAGGGAATGATTATAAACAATAGATTATTATGAGATATTTGATATTAGAAAGTAATTCTGGAATAGAAGAAAAGATAAAATTATTTATACCATTTGGTTTATTACAAGAAATTCTAATTTCAGGATTTCCTACAATGTTTATTGAAGCTATTTCAAGTGGCAAAATTAAAGATGGTGCTCATATTTTAAATTCTAATGATGAAGTTAGAATTACAATCAATGTTTCAACATTAAGAACAATCAAAGGACCACAATCAATTCAGGCGATTTCTTTTATTGAAATATCAGAAAATGTAGTTGAGAAGAAAGAAGATATACAAAAACTGAATCAACTAACTAAAGACATAGAACAAATATATCCCCATATAAAAATTTCAGTTGTTCAAAATTGGGTAAGAGAATCAGAAAAAGAACAAATACCTCAACAGATGGGTGGTGTATTTTTACCAAAAGATAAATGGTATTTGACAGATGAAAATGTTAAACTATTAAAAAGTATTGAGGGGAGACCAAGAAATAAACCATTTTGGGATGTTAAGCATTGGGCAATCGGTTATGGTCATATGTTAAAAAGTCAATTTGAATTGGGTGAACAGATTACTGATGAAAAAATAGAAGAACTTTTTATTGCTGATAAAAAAAGATTTGAGAATGCTATTAAAGAAACTATAAATGTCCCATTGACATTAGATATGTATGCTGCACTTGTATCATTTGCATATAATTGCGGTGCTTATGGTTTTAAAGGTTCTAAAACAGCAGAGTTAGTAAATGCTAAAAAATATAACGAAGCTGCTGAAACTCTAAAAACTGAAAAAATTAAGTTAGGGACTAAATATGAAAAGGGTTTAAGAAGAAGAAGACAAAGGGAATCTGATTTATTTTTGGGTAAAAATGATAAAAATTCATAGAAAATGAAAAAAATGCGTAAAAAAATATGCAAAAAATCTTCAAAAACCTTCCAAAACTCAATTTTTAACAAAAAAATAGAAAAAACTATTCATATATAGAATAAAATAAGAGGATAATTATACAAAAAACCTCTTTTCCCTAATTTTAGGGTATAAAATTATAAGTGAGTCATAATATGGATATGACACTCGATGGACAAAAAGTTGTCCTTATTGTTGAAAATAGTAATCACAAACTCCAAGTTAAAGATAAGAATAATGATAGATATATCTTGGAGGGTGTTTTCTGCCAATTCGGTGTAGAAAACAATAACAGACGTATTTATGAAGAGCGTGAGTATTTACCACATTTGGATTATCTGAACGAGAAAATCAAATTAGGTAATCTCACAGGACAACTTGATCATCCTCAAGACTTTGAAGTTCGCTTATCACAAGCATCACATCTTATTGAGAATCTTGAATATGATCAAAACAGCCGTCAAGTTGTTGGTAAAGTTCGTTTGCTTTCAACAAGAGCAGGTAAAGATGCAAGAGCACTTATTGATGATGGAGTTCAACTTTCAATTTCATCAAGAGCAGCTGGTGTTGTAGAATCAGACAAATCTGTTAAAATTAAAAGAATTTTCACTTATGATTTGGTTGCTGATCCTGGTTTTGCTAATGCACAATTAACAAGATTAAATGAATCATTAGGTTTTACAAATAATGATTCTGTTAATATTTATGATATGAGTTCAAAGTATGCGAGTGTAGAAGATGCAATTGAAGTTCTCGACCCGCAAATTAAAAATCAACCCTCTAAAATGGACCATTATGTGACGGAGGAAGTCTTGAATGACTACTCAAAAGAAATTCGCAAAGAGTTTGAGCGTTTTTCAAAGCGTCTTGATGAAATGAGGTCAGAAAACTCTTCTACGAGCGGTTCGACAACTTTCATCAACGAATTTGAGCGCATGGCTAAATATGTAAATTATTTGGCTGAAAAACTTGATCAAGTTATTGAATATTCAAATTATCTTGCTGAAAACACACAATCAATTCGTGATTATAGTAGTTATATCGCAGAGAATTTGAACAATTCAATTAACTATTCAGAGCATATCGCTGAACATGTTGAGAAAACACAGCACTATACTAATTATCTCGCTGAAAACCTTGATAAAGGTATTCAATATACAGAGCATGTTGGTGAAGAAGTTGAAAACCAAGCAAAGAAAATCAATGAAGCAATTAAATATTCTGAATATATTGCTGAGAATCTTGACAAAGGTATTCAATATTCAAATTATTTAGCAGAGAATGTAAATAAATCACAAGTATATGCAGATTATCTTGCTGAAAATCTTGACAAGAATATTTGCTATTCTAATTACATTGCTGAAAAATTAGACACTGGATTACAATATGCAGATTACATTGCTGAAAATGTAAATAATACACAAAAGTACACTAACTATTTGGCAGAAACTCTTGACCAAAGTATTCAACACAATGATTATTTGTCAGAGCATTTGGATAACACAATTCGTTATACTGAATATATTGCTGAAAATGTAAGTGGTAATGGTTCTAATACTTTAGTAAATGAATCATTAAATGAAAGTCAATCTATTTTGTCATCATATAATGAAAATACACCTATAAGCCAAAAAATTGATTCTATTTTGGAATCTATCAGAAAACAAAAGATAGATACAGTTACAAAAAAGAACAATTATCAGTTTATGGGTATCTTGAGTGAATCAAAACAAAATGAATTCCTCGCACTTGATGAGACTGCAAAACAAAAAGTCGTAAAGGCGTTGAATGAAAGTGTTTGGTTCGGAGAAAGTGATATTGTTAGAATTTGGAACAATGCTCTTTCAAAGTATGACTCTTCTGCACCTAAGTGGATTAGAGAAATGCCTGTAGAATATTCTCAAATTTGGGAATCAATGAATACAGATGAAAAGAATCGTATTGTTGCTCAATCTAAGATGTATCGCTTGGATACATCATATCAAATAAAGAATTTCTGGTCAACGAGAGGTCTTGAAAATGCGAAAAAATCAGACAATCTCAATGAATCAAAATCAGTATTTAATATGAGTGTTGCACAAAACGATTTGGGATATGATACTAATTATGTTAATAATATCGCAAATCAACTAGCGAGTCGTTTTAATCGCTAAAAATTGAAAAAATAAAAAAATCGTAATATGCAAATTTTAAATGAAGCAAAAATCCACGAAACCTGGTCACCGATTATTGAATCACAGACAGGTATTAAAGATCGTGAAAAACTTAATTGGCTCTCCAAGTATTGCCATTATCACACATTGAACGAATCATCAGCATACCAAACACTCGGTGGTACTCCTGGTATGGGTGGTGTTTCTACAGGTAACACACTTGGTTCAGGTGCATCTGGTTTCTATACAGGTACAACTGGTTCAGGTGATAAGTTTCCATCACTTCTTCCTTTGGCAATCCAAGTTGCTGCTAAGACAGTAGGTTTTGACATTGTTAATGTTGTTCCTATGTCTGGTCCTGCTGGTGTTCTTACATATCTTGATTATGTATATGCTGGTGGTAAAATCAATAGTTCAGTTAAGCCTGAAATTATCACAATCAATGCTGGTCTTACAGGTAATCCTGATGCTGCATATGTAGTTGGTACTACATATTGGGGCTTGGACAAGCCAGGTGATGGTACAGATTTGGACGCAGGTTTTGCAGTTAAATTGACCTATGTAGGTAAGTCACGCATTACAGGTTATCCTATCTTCCGTGTTATTGGTACTTATACAGTTGATGGTACAGGTGCAGGTGTCACAGCAGATGATACAGTAACTATTTCTGATGTATTCAGCCCAACAACAGCAGTTATCACAACTAATAATACTGGTGTAACACCTAATGTACCTAATCTTGCAACAAACTTGCAAGCAGCATGTACAGGTAATGCAGAATTGGTAAATGCTCTTGAAAACCATGTTCATGGTTTTTCAGGTGCAGGTGCAACTGATGGAGATGATTGGCAAGGTGATTTGATTACACCAACTAAAAACTATGAGCCAATGTCTCGTGGTACTGGTGAATCTACATACTATCGTGTTATGGGCTTGAAGGCTTATACAAAGTTCGTAGAAGCAACAACTTACCAAGTTGCAGCATCTATCACAACTGAGCAAATTCAAGACTTGAATCGTCAGTATGGTATTGATGTTGTCGCTATGGTTGAAAATGCACTTGTTAATGAGATTTCACAATCTATCAACAAGCACATCTTGAGCCGTGCATTTGCTCTTGGTTGGTCAAATAACTATGAGTTCTATCAAGTTATGGGTGAAACTCTTAATTTCCGTATTGATAGTACATCTGCTACAACATCTGCAGCATATTTGTTGAAAGATGGAACAACAGCAACATTGGATATCAATGGCTTTGATCTTGCAGGTGCAGCAACTACATTGTTTGAAAACTTATCAACAGTTCAACGTCGTGTAGTATCTAAGATTCTTGCAGCAGGTAATATCATTACTTCAAGAGGACGTCGTGGTCCAGCTAACTTTGTTGTAACAAACGCACAAGTTGCTACAGCACTTGCAGATGTTGCACAATTCACATTCGCTCCTATGGCGAATACAATTAACCAAAACAATGGTTCTTTGTATCCTGTTGGAACACTTGCTGGTATGACTGTATATGTTGATCCTAACATGGAATGGACAGATACACGAGTTCTCGTTGGTCGCAAAGGTTCAGACGAAGAACCAGGTTTGAAATTCATGCCTTATTTGATGGCAGAACCAATTCAGACAATTTCTGAAGGTACAATGTCACCAAAGATTGCAGTTAAGAGCCGTTATGCTCTTGTTGAAGCAGGTCAGCTTCCACAAACAATGTACTATACATTTGTAGTATATCTTGGAGCAGCAGGTTCAACAAAGTCTTTGGTTTAATCTTAGGATTATTCACAGAAATAAAGAGGGGGCTTTCAGCCCCCTTTTTTATTATATAAACTATTATATCAAAATAATGCGTTCTGAAATCCATCATTATTACTGATGGATTTAGTTTTGTTTTGCCTAATAGGAATGTTTGTCATTGATATACTGCTATCAAAATTAAAAAGAGGTTTTACACTACTAATAACCTTTTTATTATCTTGCTTATTTTTACGAGTATATTTTTTTCTTGCTATATCAACGAAATCAGATACATTTGTTTCAATTCCATCTTGTTCTTTAAGAATATACTCTATTTGATTATTTATAGAAATCTTTTTGGCGAGTTTTTTAGGAACATTAAATTTATTCAAAAGTAAAAATTGCAATTGCTTTTTCGGATGCATTTCTTGTAATTCTTCTTTAGTATAAATTCTTTTGAAATCTGGTTTAGGTAATCTAGCATATTTTTTGTTTACATCAATTTCATTATTTGTATATGAAACATATGTAGGTTTAGGTAAGGTATTAGTGGTAAAGAAACTAAAAGATGTTATATTTTTACTCTCAAAATTAAGTAGTTCAAATAAAAAGAATTTATGAACACCATTTCTGAACTCATATTCTCCAACAAATTTCAAGTCTTGGGTGCTATAATCAAATGAATTATTATCTTCAATAATAAGAAAACTTTTTGAAATAGGACTACTATCAAGATTTTCTAAAATGTAGAGTTCTGGATCAGATTTATCATTTTCAAGACGAACATGAAGAATTTGAGAATCTTCATAAGTCATAATAGTTTCTATATCTCTGCAACCAAGTAGATACTTTGTTATAGATAACATATTTACCTCATAAAGGTATAGAGAATTGTTAATTATACAAATATAATTATTATTTGTATAATACAGAAATTATTTTATGCTAAATCTTCTTCTTTTGGATTTTCGTCAAATCCTTCCGCATCTAAATAATCATCATTTTCTGTAGTAGTTTGACCTGTTCTGTCAAAATTTTCAGCTACTATAACTTGAGGAGTTTCATTACCTTTCCAAAGTTTTATACCTTTTTCTACTCCACGAGATGTAATATAACCACCAACCGCAACAGTTAAAAGTGTCCACATTTCAGGTGGTAGATTTTTTAATTTTATACTAGGCCAAGTAAATTCAATAATAGGGTTAATAATATAATATTGACCAATGATATACATAAATAAGTACATCATAACTGGTCTCCAACTTTCTAAAATATAAGTCCATAATTTAGACTTATTTGTTTGTGGAGTGTTTTTTGATTTTGCATTTAGATAGAAATTGAATTCTTTTTTGATTATATCTTCATTTCTTTTAATTAGTTTTGAAACTAAATTCCTATTACTATCTTTTTTAAGATTTTTAGTTAAAAGATTTTCTAATCTATAAACAAAAAATTCTCCAAAATTATCGCACTCTTTAGACATAGTTATTTATTATTTTTTATTATCGCAGCAAATCATACCTTTATACATAGCACCTTCTAATTCACCATTGAGTTCTTCAACTAATGATTCTGCTTCAAATACTATAACTTCATATAATGCTGTTACTAAATTGAGTATGACACCAACCCTATTACTATTAGATTCAAATCTATCAGAATTACAAATAGAAGAAATACATATATAAAGTATTTTTTCGGTTGTTCCATTCCAATCTTCAGAAATCTTATCTAAAAATACATCTGGTATTCCTAAATCTTTACATTCTTGCTCTACGAGAGTATTTTTACGATGTAATACTTTTACAACTTTAGAATATAATTCCATAGTTGATAACTCTTCAATATTGGGCAGAATTTCATCTATCAGTTCTTCCCATACATGTTTTCCTGTTCTTAAAAATATACGAACATAGTCCATAAAAATCATATGTCTGAATTTATCTCTTATCGGAAATAATTCAACTCTTGTTATCCAATATTCACATGCTTGAAAGAATGGGTGTAACCTTAATTTAGATGCTTCTTTTATAGCATCAATTTTTTCTTCATTAAGAATATCTTTTATTTGTAATTCATAATGAAGTTCTTTATTAGTTAATTCTTTCTTTAAAAAGTCTATTGTATCTTTGGCTTTCTTTAAGTCATCTTCGGTTTGCTTTTCCTTTTGTTTTAGTCGGAAATTTAGATACTTATATCCGCCAAGAATTGAGAAAATAAGAAATAAAATAGTTATTCCACCAAAACCACCAAAAGTAGTAAAGAATGAAATAACCTTATCAATAGTTGATTGTACTTCTTTTAATTCATTAGCTTGTAGCATGATTATTAGTTAAATTATAACCTATATATTCTCAATTATATCTTATTGTTTTTAAGTTTCCATTTATTGTAACTATCAGTTAATTCAATAAGTATTTTTGAGCGAACAATATCTTCTCTTTCAAAATTAAATTGTGTAGCACCTTTAATACCATTCAATATTTTTATGAAATCATTCAGTCCAGATTGATTTTTAGCAATATCATATTGTTCAACATCTCCACAGATAATAACTTTAGAAGTTTCGCCCATACGAGTAACAAATAATATAAGTTGTCTTAAATCGCAATTTTGAGCTTCATCTAAAACCATAATAGAACGATCAAATGTAGAACCTCTCATATATGCTAAAGGTCTTGCTTCTATAAAACCTTTATCTACCATAGTTTTAGTTTCAAGTTTTCCTATCATTTTTTCAAGTGTAATTAAAAAGGATTCCATATATGGAGCAATCTTTTCATCTATATCTCCTGGTAAAAATCCTAATTTTTCACCCGATTCTTGAGCTGGTTTAGTTGTTATAATTTTATCAAATTCTCTTCTTGAAATGAGTTTTAGAGATGTGTACATAGTAACAAAAGTTTTTGCTGTTCCAGCAGGTCCTGTACAAACAACAATTTGATTTTGTTCTATTGCTTCTGCGAATTTCCTTTGATTAGGTGTTAATTGTATAGATTTATGTAAATCATTTGATGATGATTTGGTAGGTCGTTGCTTACGACTTTTTGCATTCATAAAGATTGTTTTAATTTTAAGGTTGAGTTTCGAACGTTTGTATCGGTGAGTAAAAATTGTGTTTTGTTAATTCACAACTTGTACAAATTTGCCAATCATATGTTGTATTTGATAATAATCCATTTATATTGATAAATTTATTAGAACCTGGTACAGCATATATTGTCCACTTTTCTATATCTCTGGGTTTTATACGGATATAGTTTATTTCGGCATTATAACCAGAAATCCAAGTAAGTGTAACACTATTTCTTGATATAAAAGAAGATTTCAAATTAGTTGCTTCGGGACATTCATTTAGATTAAAACTATAATCTAATCCACATGATAATATCAATATCCAATCATTCCAAGAATTATTATTTTGAATTTTTGTTATTGATGAATCAGAAGTTTTTATTACTATTGTAGTAGTATCATCTGCTAATGAATAAGATGAATTGATAATTAAAGTATTGAATGATTTCTTTGTTATTTTATTAAATAAAATAGAATCATTTCCTTTAGAAGTGAAATTCCCACCTGGAGAATTTTCAAATTCTGAACTATATCCTAATACATCAGTATAGTTACCTGATACTATAATTTCTACAAATGTAAATCTTTTGGAATCTCTTGGTCTGCTATAATCGGAAGAATTGATAATAATATCAATAATTGGAATTATTTGTATTTCAGAATTATGAAGAGCCGATTGACCTATAAATTCTGGGGGTCTTTGTAAAAAATCCATTCAAACAAGAATCATTTTGTTGTATATATCAAAACATAAAATATTTAGACTTAAAAATCAGAGTTAGAAAACAATTTTGTTTAAGATATATAAAAAGTATAACAATTATTTAAAGGTGAATTTATGTCGGAAAATGAATTTATGGGATATGATGATTTAGTTGAGTTCATATCTGAATTTATTATGGTATATGAAGCAGCGAGAATCACTCCTCATATTTATATCCAATGGTATAATAATCTTTCAGATGAACAGAAATGTTTTTTAATGGATGTTAGAGCTAAACAATTAGAAATAACCATGAAGATTGCATCTTTAGAAGAAGAAGCAAAAAAGTTTGAACAATCAATTCTTGATGAAGTTAATAAACTCATAAAAGGAAATGAAAAATAAAATCAAAATGATGAAATATTTGAAACTCTTTGAAAACTTTGAGAATGAATCTGAAAAAAATATCAGGATGAATCAACCTGGAGAAACAAAAAGATGGATGGGTGGTATTTCTGAAATAAATGAAAAAGTCAAAGAGCTTCGTGAAGTTATGGATTTAATGAAAGAAGCAGAAAGACAAGTTGAAGAATTACAGAAAAGTCTTGGTGTGTCTGATTTAATTTCAGAGCAAAATAGATTGATGGAAGACATCAAAGTAGGAATGAGTTCTATAAGTAAATCAACACATAAAGCATATGGATTGATTTTAAAGCATAGAAAAGGAACTGTAAGATGGGATCCGCCAACTAAAACTCTTATGCTTGAGATAGTTGCTTTAGCGGTAGATGGTGCAAAGGATTTTATTGAAAGGATGAAAACTGAATCAGAATTTAAGAATCCTGTAAAAGTGAAGCCATCACTTAAAGTTGAATATGATGATGAAAATGTGACAGAAGCAGAAATGATGGAGAAGAATCCTTGGTATAAAAGGATGTGGGATAAACTTACGAATTGGCTAACTTCTTTCAGAAGAAAAGTTATAGATGTATCTAATGAATTAGATTCAAAGGTAAAAGAACTTGAAATGAGATTAGAAGAACAAAGTATGTAATAAAAAACTCCATTGAAATAAATGGAGTTTTTAATTTATAGAGAATCCCAATCAATTTTACATGATGCTTTTGAAAGTAATTCTAAAAATCCTAAATCTTGCTTTTCTGAATGAGAATGATGATTAAAATATCCAACAGATATGTTAGTACAATTTTCAATTCTCTTATAATCTACAAAACTAAATGAATCGGTATTTACACCTTTATTATCTAAATTCATTTTCAAGCCTTCTTTATTTAAAGCATCTTTTAGTTTTATAGCAAAATTATCACTACAAGTTCTAACATTAGATTGATGGGTTATTATAGAATCATATCCTTTTCTATCAAAACTAATAACATTTTTAATTCGTTTTCCATACTTTTTAAATTCATCAGATTCTACTGCAAATCTTGAACCTAACCTTCCTATTTCCTCACCAACAAAAAAATAATAAAGACCTGGTATCTGATTTTCAATCATAGAAAGAAGAATAGTTACACCTGCTTTATCATCTGCTCCTAAAATTGTTTTACCATTTGTTTTGATAAAATCTTTAGAAATCTTATGTTTGATAGTTTCTGGTTCACCTTTACTAAAAGTATCTAAGTGTGAAGTAAATAAAACAGAAGGTAAATCATCTCCAACCTTTATAAAGATATTTCCAAATGGATCTATTTCATAAGTTGGAAAAAGATGTAATAGAGAGGATTCATACCCATGAGGTATGGTCGTTCTCACTAATTCTATAAATGTATCTTTTATATTCATAATACAAATATAGGTAAAAGATAATAAAAAACAAAATTTTTATTTTTTCTATATTGTAAAACAACAAAAAATTTCTATGAGTAAAGATTACTATAACATACTTGATGTTAGTCCTCAAGCAACTGATGAAGAAATTAAAAAAGCATTTAGGACACTATCTCTCCAATATCATCCTGATAAAAATCCAAATGGTGCAGAAAGATTCAAAGAAATAAATGAAGCATATCAAACTCTATCTAATCCTCAAAAAAAGAGAGTATATGATATGCAAAGAAATTCTGGAGGTGGATTTGGTAATTCATCTTGGAATGATATATTTACTTCAACAGAAGGTATGTTTTCTGGGTTTGGTTTTGCCGAAGATATGTTTGAAAGAAGAGAACAACCCATTCAACCTTTAGAAGTTCAGGTATTTGCTTCAATTTATGATGCTATATTCGGAGCAAAAAAACAAGTATCATATAAGAGAAGAACTTGGTGTAGTTCATGTGCTAATACTCATAGTCGTTGTAATACTTGTGGTGGAAGCGGAATTATTGTTCAAGTCAAAGGTAATGATTATTTCAGAGTTGAAGAAAGAACTCATTGTTACACATGTAAAGGAACAGGTTCTATTAAACAAAAAACAGAAAATTGTCCCACAAATTGCCAAGATGGATTTATTTTAGAAGATACGACACTAACATTTGAAATACCTAAAGGTATAGATAAAACTGGAATGTATAGAATGAGACATGCTGGGCATGAATCACCTTCTAAAAGAGGACAAAGAGGTGATGTTATTGTTAAAATAGTAGAACAGGCAGAAGAAAATTATGAAAGAGTTGGAAATGATATTGTTGTTACGCAACATATTAGATACATAGATTTGGTAACAGGAACGAAAAAAACTATATCTCTTTTTGATGATCCAAACCTAACATATGAATACAAAATAAATAAATGGTTTGATACTGATGAATTGATAAAAATTTGTGATGGTCCTTTTATGAGTGGTAAAACTTATGCAAGAATAAAATTATACATTCCAAAACAAGAATTAAATGAAGAACAACTTGAAACCTTAAAAAGAATATGTGAGGACTAAAATGATAAATAGATTAAGTGAGATTGAAATTCAACTATTAAAAAGAGTTATCGTTCCAGAAATATTTGTTATTACAAAAAAAGGTTTAGCTCAAGTAATTAGTATTGATAAAAATAGAGTTTTAACTAATAGTAAAGAATATGGTGAGACTTATTATAGTTATGATGAAATCATTCCTATAATGAAAGGATTTGAACATCTTACTTTTCTTGATTTGTTTAACATTGTAGATATTTTAACTGATAGAATAGGATATGGAAACTATAAACCCAATCATAATTTTATTCCACACTATTACGAAATAACAGAAGAAAGTATAGATTTGAAAGTTCAAATATATCACAATTTTGATATAATTCATTGTGATAACCTAATAACTAATTTAGGTTCAGTATATCATTATTTATTATCTAAAAATTTTGATGTATATAATCTGCATAAAAAAGGAATAGTAATAATAGACCCAGAGTATTATGGAACAAGTAAATTACAATAAAATAGGAATAGGAATTGTTACATATAATTCCCCATCAAGATTGAAAATATGTTTAGAGACTATTCCAAGTTATATCGAAAATGTTGTAATTGTAAATGATGGTACACCATACGACTTTACAATATATGGCAATCAACATGATGTAATTCAACATACAAAAAATAAAGGAGTAGCTGGAGCAAAAAATTCTGCTTTACGATATTTGGTTGGTAAAGGTTGTGAACATTTATTTTTATTAGAAGATGATATTATTATAAAAGATGATAAAATATTTGAAAAATATATTGAAGCATCTTTAAAATCAGGTATAAAACATTTTAATTATGCTTTACAAGGATATGGAAATTCAAAAAGAAAGAGTGATGGTACAATAGACCATCCAACACCTGTATATTGTGTTCATTATGATGAAACCCATATTTGTTTCTATCATTGGTGTTCTGGTCCTTTTATGTATATCCATAAAGATTGTATAGATGCAGTAGGATATATGGATGAAAATTTTTACAATATACATGAGCATGTTGATTATACGAATAGAATTATAAATGCTGAATTACATCCACCATTTTGGTATTTCGCTGATATAGCAAATGCACATCATTATATTAGTGATAGTCCTGAATTTAGAAATACAACAATTGAAAAAAATGATTACTATAATCAAAGATTAATAGGTGCTGATATTTATTTTGAACAAAAGCACGGACATAAACCTCTTAATATTCCACATAAATCAATAGAAGACTTACTTCTATTTTTACTAAAAATTAAACCTTAATTTGCATATGTCAAATATTTTTATTATTTTTGTATTGCAATAGTTTTTTCAAATATGTTGAGGTAGTTATGTCTTATACAAATGATGTATCGGTTATTGTTGAGGACAATTGTGTTAAAGTTGTTGGATATGATGGAGAGATTGATACCATTGTGTTCTTAAAATCAGATGGTGATAAACTCGGTAAATCAAAAATTGTAGATAATAGAAATTATAATAGTCCACAAAATGACACTATAATTTTCAAAGATGAAACTTATATTGAAAGAATGTATGAAATGGCGGTAAAAGAAATTGAACAGATGGATAAAAGAATTGTCGCAGAATCATTTAGAAAAGATGTTTATCTTGATAAAATTAAGGGATATACATTCTCTGAATTTTTTAAGGATAACTTTCGGAAATCAAAAAAAGATTAAAATTAAAATATAATCTTTGATGAATAAGCCCTATTAGAAAATAATAGGGCTTTTTTATTAAAAACTGAGGATAATTAAATAATTAAGGTAAAATGTAAATATAAAATTCAATTTTTAAGTAAATTTCATTTTTACTTTTGATATATAGTATTAGTAAAACCCTCATTAGAGGAAAAAAAATGCTTCTTAAATATGGCTAAAATTAAACTGGACCTGACTCAGTTCAAAGCATCTGGAGTATACACATTAGAATTTGACGCATCTGAAAGTATTATTCTTAATACACAGACAGTTCGTTTAGTTGTAGGTTTCTCAAGAAAAGGACCTTTCAATTCACCTGTATATTTGCCTGATGTTAAAACTGCAAGACGAATATTTGGAGAAATCGATCCTTTCTTGGAATCAAGAGGTAGTTTTTTCCATAGATCGTTATTTACTTGTTTAGATATAGGACCTGTTTTTGGTCTTAATCTATTGCCGTTAAATAACCAACCTATTTCTCAAGGTGGAGATGCCACAGAGTACCGATCATTCTCAGTAGATACTGCTGAAACCAATGGTAGTGTAACAAAGGCTCTTTATTCTAATTTCTATAATACTCAAAGATTTTGGTATCCTGATGAAACAAATTTGGTTGCTATTGCAAATGCAAATGCTTCAAACACTGGAAAATTACTTCATATTGTAAATTTGAGCCAAGGACCACTTTCTGTTATCATCCGTAAAACAGTTGTTAATGGATTTGATATTACAGCAAGAGATTGGTATGGTCAATCTGGTGAAGAAAAACCAGCATATATTGAAGACTTTGATTATATCGCAGATTACTTTGTAGAAGTTATTATTGTTCAAGGAAATTGGACAAACTATAAGAAACTTTCTACTGATCCAATATTCTCAAAATATTTCAACGAAAGAGGTATTCTTAAATCACAATTAAATGCATTTCTTTCATCAGAAGAAATCAATACTGTTGCAAGATTTAATGGATGCTTGATACCTGATTTTGTTGATGGTAATGGTGTAAATCATTCACTTGATACTATTGTTAATAATAGTGTTGCTACAACAGGTGTATTTTTAGCGTTTAATAAAGAAGCATTAGCTGATTATGAAACATCTACATCAAAATATGATGTAATTGGTCATCATTTGGCTGATCCAGCATATAATGTAGATTATTTGGATATGTTGTCATATAAGACTAATGTTAAAGAAGAATTTACCTATACTGAAAACACAGGAAGTTTTACATCAACAACTTATGATGCAGAAACATCTGGAGATTATTATACAGAATCATATAAAGGTAGAGGTTCTCAAGGTGCATTCAAGAATGTTTTGGTTCTAAAAAGACCTGCATCAACATCTGTAGTAAAATATGCAGAATACCAATTTATCGTAAGTAATTTGATAGTAGGTGGTTCTGTAATTCAAATGGATAGTGGTGATTGGGCAAGAGTTGAATCAAAACAAGAAACATTAGATTCAAGTGGGAATACGATTTTGAAAATTACATTCTCACATCCTGATAAAGCTGATGAATTAACAATGACACCCGTTAATGTTTTAGCGGCTACATTCCAAACATCACAGACAGTAACATTAACAAGTGGTTTAGATACATTTACAGTATCATCTGCTACAAATATTCGTGAAAATCAACCTATCACAGGAACAGGAATTCCATCGGGTACATACATAACTAATATTACTGGAACAACTATTACAATGTCTGCAAATGCGACTGCAAGTGGTAGTGTTTTAGTAACATTTGGTGGTTCTATTGTTTTGAGTGGTGATCAGACAGCAGATATTGCAGATGGTGATGAAGTTCTTGTTAAAAATTCTCAAGACACGACTACATTTTATGTAGATGTTAATGATTCACCAATTCTTAATGGTTCTTCAAATACAATCGTACCATTAGTGAATGTATTAAACTTGCAGGATATGACATATAACCCAAGTTATTATACAGCAACATTTGGTGCTTTACAATTCCCTGATTTATCAGGCGACCAAATTACTATAGCTTACACTCCTGATTTGTTTTATTTTGATACAACAGGAGCAGTTAATAAGTTTATTGCTTATCCATATTCACAAATCTATAAAGATTATGACTCTGGTTTCTTAACAAATGGTGATAAATACTATTATGGTTCTACTGATTTCTATTATTTGAAATATGGTAAATCAGCAGATGCAGATGGTATTCCAGTTCTTGAAATTAGGGCATATGAAGATAGTGCATTGAATACTGTTATTTCAGAATCAACAACATATATTGAAGTTAATGCAGCATTAACAGGTAATCCTGATGCAGCTTATGTTGTAGGTGGAACTTATTGGGCATTAAATGCACCTGGTGACGGAACAGATTTGGATGCAGGTTATGCTGCCGAACTTGAATATGTTGGAGCATCAACAAACACATCAAATGAAATTTTCAAAGTTATTGGTTATTACACAACAACTGGAACAGGTGGTGCTGTAGTTGCTGATGCAACTGTTGAAATTACTGATGTATTTGATGGTTCAAGCGTAATTACAACTGATGATTCAGGAGAACCATTCACAGCATTGAACTTACAAGGTGCTGTAACTGGAACATATACACAAATCGGTTCATTTATTGATATTTTGAATTATGTCAAAGATGGTGCAATTAATTCATCAGGAACTATAAACATTTATCCATTTGCAGATTCTTTCTCTGAAACATTTGTTGTACAAGCATGGAATGCTACAAAAACAGAGGTTGATGTAAATGTAGCAGATGCAACTGGATTAGATGTAGGTCAATATCTTGTATCATATACAACTGATGATGAAGGTGCTGATGTTTATAGACTTACAAAGATTATTAGAAAGAGAAAGATTTTTGATGAAACCACTTCTCTTTTCAAATTCCGTTATACTGTAAATCAACCAATTCAAATTCTTAATGAATATGGTGCGGGTGATAAAACTATCACAAGATATAAGTCAATAGACGATTTTGTTACTACTTATGAATTCTCAGGTATGAGTGGTTTTAAATTAACATCATTCCACTTGCCAGGTGATAGAACTAATAAGCAATCTCAAATGGAGAAGATTTATGAAGTTCTTGAAACAACTAATCTTTTTGAAGCATTAACAAGTCGTGATGTTATTCAATTCCGTTATATTGTTGATACATTTGATGGTGGATTACAACCAAATAATTATCCAAAGAGTATTCTTTCTAAATTAGCTAAAGAACGCTTGAAGTGTTTGGCTCTGCTTAATCCTCCTTCTGCAAAACAATTTGAAGCATCTACAGATCCTAGATTTACAGATGAACCAGATCCAGCAGGAGGTAATCCAAGACCATTGTTGAATACATCTTATATTGCAACAGGTGGAAATCAATCTCTTGGACCAAGTTTCTCATATTCATTACCAGATGAAGAAAATGGAGCAAAACATGCAGCATTTTTCTTCCCTTACATAATTTTGAGAGATGGAACAAAGAATATAATAGTACCACCAGCAGCTCATGTTTCAAACAATTTTGTTTTGAAATTCATTAATGGTTTCCCTTACTCAATTGTTGCAGGACCTAGAAGAGGTATATTGTCAGATAGTCGTTTGGTTGGTCCTGAAATTGATTTGTCAGATAACGATAGAGAATCACTTGAACCATTTGGTTTGAATCCTATTGTTAAGAGAGCGAGACTTGGTACAATGATTTATGGAAATCAAACTGCATACCAAAAAGTACCATCTGCAATGAACAATGTTCATGTTCGTGATTTGCTCATCACTATTGAAGAAGGTGTTGAAGATATTTTAGCAAGATACATCTTTGAATTTAATGATGCAACAACACGATTGGAAATTAAGTCTATTGTAGATACATTCTTAGATGGTGTTAGATCAGCAGGTGGAATATACAATTTCTTCACACAAATGGATGATACAAACAATCCTCCTGAAATCATCGACCAAAACAAAGCTATTATTGATATTGCAGTAGAACCAGCAAGAGGTATTCAAGTTGCAATTTCAAGAATTACAGTTACGAAAACAGGTGGAGCAAACGCATCAGCGTTTCAGTTTGTTTAATTGAATGGTGGTTAAAATGTCCAGTTTTCATAATAAGAAACTGGACATTTACCCCACCTATAATTTTTTGATTTTATGATAATATCAACTTATTCAAAGTTTTTGCAACAGCAAAAGCATCAATTTGAATCTCAAAACATTATGGCTCAAAACTTGAGTCAAAATATTGTAGAGGAAAGGGATAAACTAGTAAAAAAGATAAGTTATATTGTTAGTTCTGCATCAGAAGCAGGTGTTCAAATCCAAATAGATTCTGATGATGTTGATTTTGGAAAGCCAAGAGTAAAAGTTTTAATTAATGGAAATGAATATACATTCACTCTTGAAGGAAAGATGATACAAATTCAGAGTTCTGATGGTGGCGTTCTTGACAATTTCAAAGGAACTTCAAAGCAAATAGTAGATAAAATAATTAGTCATAATTTTTGATTAGTTTGATAAAATGTCAAAAAAAAGTTCTAAAATATAAAAGAAAATAAATTTTTAGAAAAAACTTTGATATATAGAATATAAGATGTCAAACATCTAAGATAAAAATAAGAACCCGAAACAAATGGGACTTTTACCACACTATAAAAACTCAAAAGCAGGTATGGAGCAATTCGAACCTGTGTATATGAATCTTTTTCAAGTATCTTTAATTCCACCACCAGGTGTTACTGTATGGGACAAAGAACTTATTATTGAAAATGTTATTTCGGTTAAAGGAATGGCAGTTGATCAAAATCCAGATCAGCAAGTTATACAAACATTCAAAGGTCATAAGAGATCATATGCAGGATCATTGGTAACAAATACATATGTTGATGTAGCATTGAGTTTTGAAGTAAATATCAATAATGATAATTCAATGTATGTTTATAAAGCACTACGCAGATGGTGTGATTTAGTTCGTGATCCATTAACTGGAGCAATGACACCTAAATTGTCTTATGCATCAAAACAATCTTTGATGACTATCCATTTGTATAAAAAGAATGGTGATATTGTTCGTACTTGGATTTACCCAAGTGTTTTCCCCATTAGTCCCCTTCCTGTTATGGATTTGGATTATACTCAACAGACAAACTATAAGATTGATGGTTTTAAATTTAGAGCAGACTACTGGGAAGATATTACGCTATAATTGGTTATTTATTATTTGGGTGTGTTCATTTAGTTTTATGTATTTCAGAAGAGGGATTTTATATCCCTCTTTTTTTTTTATCTATCAACTTTTTATATTTGTTTGATATAATCAATAGTATTTCAATTTATTCTAAATAATAATGGCAAAATCTGAAAGAGATATAGTAGCATTTGAGGATCATGAACATGTCCTTAAAAGACCTGCCCTATATGTAGGTTCAATAACGAAATCTGATGAAAAAATACCTATTTATAAAGATGGATATTTTATAACTGAACTTCGCTCTATTTCAGTAGCATATTGGAAAATTATAGATGAAGTTATTGATAACGCTTTAGATGAAGCAAAAAGATGTGCTCGTGAGAAGAAACCTATGGATTCTATATTTATTAGGTTTGATTCAAATACAGGCGTAATAGAGGTAGAAGATACAGGTAGAGGATTTAAGGATGGAGAAAGGAAAAATAGTAAGACTGGCTTAACAAATATTGAAACTGCATTAACAAAATTAAGAAGTGGTAGTAATTTTTACAATGAAGAAAATGGTTCAACTGTAGTTGGTATGAATGGAATGGGAGTATCATTATGCACTATTCTTTCAGATTGGCTTGAAATAGAAACTAACAATGGTTCTATAATATACAAGCAAAAATGGGTGAACTTTACTAAAATTGAATATAAAGAGATTAAGAAAACCACAAAGAAAACAAAAACAGGAACAATTATAAGATTTAAGCCAAGACAAAATATCTTTGTTGATTGCTTACCTGAATATGATATTGTGCTTACTAAAATGATTTTGAGAAATTTGTTGATAAAGAACTCAAAAGATATTAGTAATCTGAATTTTCATGTATATTTTGATGGAAAGAAAATTGATTTAGATGTCCAAACAATACCTCCTGATTCTTTGCATATAAAGGGAGACTTGGGAAATATATGGATATTTAAGTCATTTGAAGATTCTTGCTCATTAGGTTTTATCAATGGTGCTCTTTGTACAGGTTCACATATTAATATCATCAGAGATAACATTAATGAAATATTTGATAGTTCAACTGCACATCATTTTTATGAAATGATTGCTATTTTTGATTTACCAGCCCAGCATGTTCGTTTTGGAGATCAAAACAAGACTAAATTCGTAACTCCTCGTTCAGAAATGGAGGAAGTTTTTTCCAAACAGATAATTACTCGTGTAAGAAAAGAAATATCAAGGTGGAAATATTTCAAAGAAATAAAAAAACTTATACAAGAGAAAAGCGATGCTGAAAGTTTAAGAAAAGTTCGTTCGGCTAAAAGACAATCAAAAGTTCAAATAAGTGATAAATACACACCTCCTGCAAAAAAACAAGTGAACCTTTTTATATGTGAAGGTCATTCAGCAGCAGGTGGTTTGTGTCAAGGCAGAAATCCTCAAACGGATGGAGTATATGCCCTTAAAGGAAAGGTAAAAAATGTAAGAACTGTAAAAGATTTAGCAACTAATAAAGAAGTTTTAGATTTAATTCATATAATGGGATTAGAACCAGGTAAAGAAGATAATTTAAAGTGGGAAAAAATAATAATTGCAGCTGATGCAGATCCTGATGGACATCATATTTCATCTTTGATAATTAATTTTATTTGGAAATGGTTTCCTAATGTTATCAGAAATGGAAAATTAATGATTCTAAAATCCCCACTTGTTCGTATTGGTCAAGGTACAAAAAGAAAGTATTTTTATTCTAAAGATGAATTCAATAAGTCTGTAAAGAATAAAAAATCTGAAGATGTAAGATATTTGAAAGGTTTAGGTTCTATGAATTCTCAAGATTGGGAATGGGTTTATAGAAATATGAATCTCATAAAGATTGTTGCTGATAGAAAAGCAAACAAATCTTTGCAAATGGCTATGGGTGAAAATGCAGAAGAAAGGAAATTATGGTTATCAACATCTATAAACAAAGATTCAAATGGCTAAACTAGTAAGTATAATATATCCTACTAATAATAGAAATATAGGATTTATTCTTGATTCTTTAAGTACGATACTTTACCAAAGTTATCAAAGTTGGGAACTCATAGTAGTTAAAGATTCATCATTTGATTTCGAAGATAAATGTGGTTTTATTATTAATGATTATAGATATAAAATTAAATTTATAGATGCACCTGATAATTGTGGTGTTGGAAAGGCAAGAGATATTGGATTAAAAAATGCAAGGGGTTCTTATATCGCATATTTGGATGACGATGATTTATGGAGTCAAGATTATCTTGAGAATCAAATTGATATTTTAGAAAAAAGCAATGCAGATGTTGTTTATTGTAATTATCATTTAAGGACTCAAATTTATAATGATATAGAAAAAAAGTATGTGCAACATTTTATATCTATACCATATAATGTAAATCCATTCGATAGAAATGTTTTATTAACCGAATCATTTATACATCCTTCTTCAGTAGTTCATACTAAGAATGTTACAGAATTAATTGAATTCCCTAATCTTCGTTCTTTTAGTGAATGGGATTTTTTCCTTAAAATATCCAAATTATTCAGATTTCAAGCCAATTCTAATGTTTTAGCCACTATACAAAGAAGGTTAGATAATACAAATAGTAGAACAGAATTAAATAACGAATCTATACATATTCAAAAAAGAATTATTCAAGAATATGATTCTGACATAAAGGATGAAGATATTAGAAAAATTAGAGATATGGTATTTAATACATATGTTCAAGAATATGAAATTAAAGGAAACAGAGAAGCAAAAAAACTTGAAACTCTACTTCAAAACAGAGGTGTTGAATTTGCTTTTGCATATTTAAAGATGCTATTAGATAGAAATGAAATTAATGCAAGTATTTGTAAAGTAGCATATGATATATCACTATTAAATAATAATAAAGATTTGGCTGAAGATTTTCAATTTCTTACATTGTGGTATAGTGGACAGATTACTGAAAACTATTCTACATATATTCCCAAGTATTTTGAGAGAAAAAACGAACAATGGAACGCATTACTATAACTGAACATATTGATACAAATTTTCGTGAATATGCTTTTTATACATTAGAACATAGAGGTATTCCAGACTGGCATGATAGTTTGACTAATGTTCAGAGAATGATTTTACATTGTGCTCCAAAAGCATTTCAAAAAACAAATAGTTTAATTGGTAGTGTTACAGAATCGGGTTATTCTCATGGAGATGCTTCTCTTGCTAATGCTATTGCAAGATTGGCAAAGCCACATTCAGTAGCAGAAAGTCTATTAGAAGGTGATGGTAATTTTGGAACTCCTTTCAAAGACCATCCTGCTGCTCCACGATATACTTCAGTAAAATTAAGTAAGAATACATTAGACATAATTTCAGAAATGTCCTTTCTAAATAAAGGTGATATATCTGAAATTAGTTATCTAAAGGTTGGATTACCGATTGGTTTGATGATAGGTGTTATGGGAATAGCAGTAGGATATAAGTCTGTTATTTTACCTCGTTCTTCTTCATCTATTCGTGATTATATTTCGGGTAAGACGAAATCATTAAAACCAAGTTATAAAGGTTTTCAAGGTAAAGTTACTAAAGTAAAAGGAATGGATTCCTCTTGGCTTCTTGAATCAAATTTAGAGATAGATGAATTTCGTAAATCTATTAGAATCAAAGGATTACCTCCTGTTATTAAGTATGAAAGATTTATAGACAGAGTTCGTGATTTATCTGAATACTATGATTTTGATTTTGTAAATGAATCGCAAGAAGATATAGATGTTTTATTCAAATTGTCTAAAAATTCTGATAAAGAATCTTGGGAATCATTCAAGCAAACCATAGAAAAAATAACGAGAATTGTAGTAAAGGAATCTATTGTTTTTATTAAAGATAAAACAGTAGTAGAATATGATACTATTGAAGATTATCTTGATGAATTTAGAGATTATCTTCAAATTCTAAAGTTAGAAGTGTTGATGTATAGGAGAGATAAATCTTCTTATGAATTGGAATTTTTGAGAGCTAAACTTGAATATTTAAAGTTTATGCTTGATAAAAAAAGAAATCGTGAGGAGGTATTAAATTTCCTAAAGAAATATCCAAATAATATTTCAGATAGATTAGATGTTATTAGACTTTCAGCTTTGAATGTGGAAACTATTAAAGAAACTGAAATTGCAATCAAAGAAGAAACTCAAAGACTTAAAACATTAAATCAAGAAGTTAGATTGCAAGAGAAAGTTTTGAAATCTCTCAAATTTACAAATAAAGCAAAGGTGAAAGTTGCAAATTCACTCTTTGAAGAATTTAGACAACCAAAAGAACTTAATGGAATCAATGTATGGGAAGGTCCAGAAGATGAAATTGAAGAAACAGAAGAGGAGATTGAATAATGATTTTTATAGGTGATATACACGGACGATTCAACACTTTACTCAAAAAGTTTCAGACTTCTGAAATTAAAAATGAAATCTTTATACAAGTGGGAGATTTAGGTGTAGGATTTTATACTATTGAATCTGAATTTGATAATCTTAATTCTATAAATTCTTGGTTAAAGGAAAATAATAATTTCCTATATGCTATTCGTGGTAATCATGATAATCCTGATTATTTTGTAAATTCTCCATTTGAGTTTAGCCATATAAAATTTTTGAAAGATTTTGAAATCATTCAAATTGAAAATCAAAATGTATTTTTTGTAGGTGGTGCAATTTCAATAGATAGACTTTTAAGAAAAGAAGGTGTTGATTATTGGAAGGATGAAGAATTGCCACTTATTATACCTGATATAAAACAAATTTTTGATGGTACATCAATTGATATTGTATGTACTCATAATTGTCCAAGTTTTGTTTGGCCTATTGATATAAGTCCAATCGTTAAAGAATTTGCAAAAAATGATAATACATTACTTTCTGATTTAATGAAAGAAAGAAAAAGACTTGATTTGTTATATCAAAAAGTTCAAGATTTTAATGGTTATTCTCCAAAACACTGGGTTTATGGACATATGCACAAAACTATACATACAGACTATAACGGAACTAAATTCCAATGTTGTGGTATAAATGATTTCTATGAAATAAAAACTAAGCATCAATTCTGATGCTTTTTTTATGTTTTATATTTTTTTTGATATATAGAATATCTACATATACAAACTACTTAAAATAAAAAAATTATGGCAGTAACTCCATTTATTAAACCGATTAAGACGCAAGGTGGAACATTCTATATTATGCCATCAACAGCAGAAGATATGTCATTTGCTTATGGTGATGATTCAAGAGTTATGCGTTTTAGCAAATATGTTTTATTGAATATTCCACAAATATTGAATAATACAGCAGATAATAATACAATTCAATTAGATACAATACCAGGTGCTTATTTACAAGTTACAGGTAGTGATTGGAACAAATACTTATCTGAATCATTTCAAAATTATTTATTAAATTTAGAAACCCTTTTGACATCTAAAGAAGATTATAATCAAGCATCAAACCGAACTGTATCTGAAAGATTATTTTGGAAATGGATGAAAGAAATAGGTGCTTTGAGATTTAGAGAAGCTAATACGACAGAAGTATCAAATTTAGCAGTTGGGCAGCGTTTTGTTGAAGAAGATACTTCAGATGGCACAACAACAGGAGGTATAGAATATAATAGAATAGTTAAATATATTGGTGAAATAGATGTAGTAAATTCAGTAAGACATGTTGCAAATACTTTTACAGAATTTTTCTGTCATATACCTACAAAAGATGGTAATTCTCCAGTTGTTTTATTTAAATCTGTTTCTGATGAGAATTACTATCCAGATATGTATATTCAAAATACTCCAACAGATCCATTAAAAAATGAATATATCGTAGGTAGAGGACCAAGTGATACTCACCCATACGGATTAAACTTTTTAGGATATTTTGATTCGGATACAGGTTCTTATAGTAATACTGATTATACATTAGAAAAGTATAATGAAACTACTGACACATGGGACGCTGGTTATTGGTATCCGAGTCCACAAGCAAATAGTTATTTTAGTGAACCTATTAGATTTGACGATTGGAGAAATGATAAATTAAGAATAACAGGTGTGAATATAGAAACTGGGAAATTTACACCAGTTACATATCTTAGATCGAGATTAGATGGAATCATGCTTGATTTTAATCTTAATTCATATTTAGCCGCAGTTCAAGATTCAAGAGTAAATTCATGGCATCAATTTAATGCAACAGAAGCGTCAAGTTCATTTGAATTTAATGCTGTGCTAATTTATTATGATACATTTCCAAAAGGTTTTCCTGAACAAGCAGAAACAAATTTATTCGGTGTTCTATTTCTTGATAATGTTGATCCTACTGATGATGGTGGTGGTAAAATACCTACATTAACTAAAATCAAACCTGATTCAATATTAGGAATCAATGGAACTTCATTTAATATAGCAGTTCGTCTTCGTTTTGATGTGAATACTGAAGATGCTGCTATTGAAACTTCTGTTAATGATTATTCCACATTTTCATTAGAAGTGTATGTTGGAGCAATGAATGAAATGGTAAGAGCATCTCGTACATTGCAATCTTCTGTTATGGAATTAGGAAATCTAAAATCAAGAGTTGAAGATTTAGAGCAATCTTTAATTAATAGTACAATTGAAGAAGAAATATTAGCAAGATTATCGGCAGTTGAAAATTCTTTACAATCTTCAGATGCTTTACTTCGTGATACTGGAAGTATTATAGAATTGATTGATAGAAATTATCAACAAATACAAGATTTAGTAAATAATAATACATCTATAAATGTTTCTTATAATGCTGATGTTCTTTATAGTGAACCAAGAATAGATGGTATAGAGATAGATAAATCTGTTGTTAATCGTGTTCGTCTTAAAAATACATTTGGTTCTTATAATCTTACAAGTAAGCCAATTACAAGTATAGAACAAGATTGGCAAAAGGGAACAGATTCTTGGAACTATACTTATAGCTTAGAACCTGGTAATAATTATTTAAGAATAGAGACGAATAATATTCTAAATTCAGATAGGAATATTGTTTTATTTGTTGATGATACAATAAATAAATGGAAATTAGGTCAAAGTATGAAAGTATCTTTTGGAGGTGCAGGAATTGATGTAGATAATTCATTTGGTATTTTCAGATTCTTTGTTTTAACTGATGCTCAAAATGTAATGAAATTACCACTTCCATATTCTGTTCAAGCCGCCATAGTTACATCTGGTGAATTTGAAGATGCAAGTGGAAAACCTATGTTTGAAATTATTTGTGTTTCTACTAATCCATTACAATTTGCAGTAGAGAGGTTACGATGAAAATAGAATCTCCATGTAAAAAGATTTGCAAACTTTCTAATTCTATTTGTATTGGTTGTGGGAGAAATATAGAAGATATAAAAAATTGGAGTAAATATACAGAAGAAAAGAAAAAAATTGTGTTAGAAAAAATAGAGAAATACTATTTTTTTTAAAAATAAAATAGTCAATTATTGTATTTTCATATTTATGGGACTTTGTTTGGGATATATACCAACGGAGTTCCATATTTTTTTATGGAGAAGATAAAGATTACCCTATAAAATGCCTATAATTTATAATATAATTCTTGACGATACTGATGGTATATTAGGTTTTCAAGGAATTCAAGGTCTTCAAGGTATAGGAGACCAAGGTGTACAAGGACTTCAAGGTGTTCAAGGTCCTCAAGGACAAGGAACGCAAGGTAATCAAGGGATACAAGGATTAAGAGGTATTCAAGGTATTCAAGGTCCAGTTGGGAATGAAGGAAAACAAGGAAATATAGGTATTCAGGGGATTCAAGGAAATCAAGGTCCTACTGGAATCGGTGTTCAAGGTGCTATTGGTCCACAGCAGTCTGGGTTAGGAGATCAAGGACCGCAAGGGAGACAAGGTGCTATTGGTCCACAACAATCTGGATTAGGTGAAAGAGGTTATCAAGGCATTCAAGGACCTCTTGGATTTCAGGGTAATCAAGGTGCTATTGGTCCGCAACAATCTGGATTAGGAGACCAAGGACCACAGGGTAATCAAGGTGCTATTGGTCCACAGCAGTCTGGATTAGGAGAACAAGGTCCATTTGGTCCTCAAGGATTTCAAGGTGTTCAGGGTAGAGGTACACAAGGTATTCAAGGTGTACAAGGATTGAGAGGTATTCAGGGTATTCAAGGTCCAACTGGTTCACAAGGTTTTCAAGGTATCGGTACTCAAGGTTTAAAGGGAGATCAAGGACCTATTGGTATTAGTATTCAGGGAGAACAAGGTGAAAAGGGAGACCAAGGTTATCAAGGTATTACTGGATTTCAAGGAACTCAAGGTGTTCAAGGTAAAGATGGATTTCTTGGTGGTCAAGGATTTCAGGGTATAGATGGAACTCAAGGAAACCAAGGTAATCAAGGGACACAAGGAGAACAAGGTGTTCAAGGTGACCAAGGAACTCAGGGTAATCAAGGAACACAAGGTAATCAAGGTAATCAAGGAACTCAAGGCGACCAGGGTGTGCAGGGAACTCAGGGAACACAAGGCGACCAAGGCACACAAGGTAATCAAGGCAATCAGGGAACTCAAGGCGACCAGGGTGTGCAGGGAACTCAGGGAACTCAAGGCGACCAAGGTAATCAGGGTAATCAGGGTAATCAGGGAACTCAAGGCGAACAGGGTGTGCAGGGAACTCAGGGTAATCAAGGAACACAAGGCGATCAAGGTGTTCAAGGCACACAAGGTACACAGGGAATACAAGGTGTTCAAGGTACACAAGGCACACAGGGTAATCAAGGAACTCAAGGCAATCAGGGAACTCAAGGCGACCAAGGTGTTCAAGGCACACAAGGCACACAGGGAACACAAGGTGTTCAAGGCAATCAGGGAACTCAAGGTGACCAAGGTGTGCAAGGAACGCAGGGCGACCAAGGTGTTCAAGGTAATCAGGGTAATCAGGGCAATCAAGGCACACAGGGCAATCAAGGCACACAGGGTAATCAAGGCACACAAGGTAATCAAGGAACACAAGGCACACAGGGAACACAAGGCGACCAAGGCACACAGGGCAATCAAGGCAATCAGGGAACTCAAGGTGACCAAGGTGTGCAAGGAACACAAGGCACACAGGGA
>JACCDT010118509.1_pt1 | contig 59503 bp, 76 predicted proteins | sample 7446291 | NCBI WGS metagenome assembly JACCDT01 (sample SAMN15323446, study PRJNA562643) | freshwater metagenome | isolation source: river surface water | place: USA:Blue River Watershed | collected 2017-08-17
ACATTTTCTTTGCTTAAACACGGTTGGGAATAAAAATAAAAATGGAATCAACTCAATTTGAGCGTTTATATTTAAAGTATACATTAGAAAATCCTGATTATCTACACAAGATAAAAGTAGATTTCTTTAGGATTAAAGAATATCAAAGAATATTCTCTATTGTAAAAAAGTTTTTTGAAAGGTATACTAAAATACCTAGTAAAAAACAATTTGAACATTTATTAGTTGAAAAGAAATTAACTGAAAAGGTTAGTAAAGAAGCTGTTGATTCAATTTATGATGTAGATATAAATGAATACGACCAAGAATGGCTAAAAACAAATTTCCATACATTCTTGGAGTATAGAAATATTCTCATTGCTTTAGAAAGTGGTGTTGAATATGCTCAAACCACAGAAGTAAATACAGAAAATGTAAACGATTTCGTTTATACTATAAAAAAGCTTCTCTTAGAGAATGAGTCTATGAGTCTAGATTTCAATGGTGGTCTAGACTTTTATAATGCCGACTCACATAAATCTAAAAGAATAGAAAGATTCACAACTGGTTATCCATTCTTTGATGCGGTATTAGGCGGTGGATATGGTTTAGGTAATCTAGTCGTATTACTAGGTGAGCCAAAAGTTGGTAAAAGCGTTTGGCTTGTAAATTTAGCTTGTAATGCTGTAAGGAATGGTCATAATGTTTGTTACATTACACTAGAATTGCAGGATTTTGAAATTACTCAAAGATGCGGTGCGAATTTATTGAATCTTTCAATGGATCAATATGCGGTTTCTGCTGAAGATCCTATTGAGATGAAAAATAAGTTGAAGGATTTTAAATATGAAAATTCTACAACAGAATTTATTGTACCAGGTCAACTATTTGTAAAGGAATTTCCTATGTCAACCGCTTCTGTTCCTGATTTTGAATCATATCTTAAAAAAGAACAAGAGGTACATGGTATCAAATTTGATGTCGTAATTATTGACTATATAGGTATTGTAAAGAACTGGAGGATTCCAAACTCTGAAAATACTTATATGAAAATCAAGCATGTCTCCGAAGATCTTAGAGCTATGGGTCAAAAACAAAAATGGTGTATAGTTACAGCTATGCAAGTTAACAGAGGTGCATTTGCATCAAGTAACATCAATATTACGAATATAGCCGAGGGTTCTTCATTGGCACATACTGTAGATTTTATGGGTGCGATTATTCAAGATCCATTGATGTATAGTGAAAATAGTTATATCATTAAGGCTCTTTTGACAAGACATGCTCAAGCAAAGAATTATCGTAAGAAATTTAATGTAAAGTATAATTATATGAAAATTGACGAAGACCATGATTCGCCTATAACACAAGATATAGAATAAAAATAAAATAGAATATATGAGCAATTCCCGTTACAAAAGAGGCGATAAGATTTTAGATAATGACTATAATCAAAACAATATAGAATTTACAGCTTCTCAAAATAATAGTATTGATGAAATTTATGTTGATCAATATCTTGACTACTGTAAAAACCCTCACGAATATGATAGAAGATCAAGATTAGAAAATCATATAGTAAATGTAATCGAACAATCAGAATTTGCACATTATTTAATTGAGCAAAGGAAATTTCCAAAAAATAACTTATCTGAACTTTATATTATTGTTCATTCAAATACAAATACAATGGAATGGTCAAGAGTAGAGTTAATTGATAAAACAGCAGAAATACTCAAGATTAACTTATCCCAATTCTTTAATGCTATACCTATAAAATTTAAAGAAGAACTATTGAATGAACTCAATGTAGATTTTGATATTTTTAAGTCAAAGAAGATAGGAAGATTATTTTAATAAGAACTTAAATATAAGTTTGGGAAATAGAATATATACAAGATAATATTTAACAAATGATCTATGAGTTCGTATTTATCATTACCAGGTGATTATGTTGTAATTACCCAAACAATTTCAAATCTTCCAAGAATTGACTACTATCAAGTTATTGAAAATGTAGATTATGACAATGTAGATGAAACTGTTGTTGAAAAGGAATTCCGATGGAGTTTTGATCAAGAAACATATTCATCTTGGATAGAACTCAATTTGTCTAATGTCCAGAACATATCTTTAGGGGATAACCAAGTTGTTTATTTTCAAATACGATATACATTAGTTTCTGGTGAACCTTTAACAATTAATAGTATAGATCCTTTAATTGTCACTATTCCTGAAAGCACCGCTGACAATGTTTTACAGCCACCAGTAAACGCTTATACCACAGGTAATCATAGGGGGAGTGCTTTTCTTAATAATTTTTATTTTGATCCATATGCTGTAAATCTTGCGGTAGAACTTCAAAGAAAATTATCATATAATGTAAATCAGATATTTGGGCATAATGCTGCTTATATTAGGGTTACACCTCAAATGCGTTCATTAGATGTAATTTTAAAAGAATACGGAATATATGAATCTTCTAAAGACTATAAATGTGTAAAGATTCTGGTTCCTAATAATCAATTCCCAGATTCAAAATTAAATTTCAATCCATTTAATATAGATTATGAAGAACCATTTGAAGTTCATATTGATAAAAGATATTTTGAATCCTTTTTCGGTAAAGGCGTAGGTCCTCAAAAAAGAGATATAGTTTACTTACCCATAGCAAATCGTTTATATGAAGTATCATCATCTACCCAGCATAGAGATTTTATGTATAAGGATCTTTACTATAAAGTATCTTTGATTAAATATGCAGATAAAGCAAATGTTCTTAAAAATGAATCACTTACTTCGGAATTAGATGCATTAAGCAATAGTACGGCTGAATTGTTTGATGATAAAGTAACACAAGAGTTACAAAAAATTACAAATGTTCAACAATTTACAGTAGCAACAAGAAAATCTGATAAAGTTAGAGATTACATTGATCCGAATCTTTTAATTGAAGAAAGAGATTTGACAAATTACCATACACTTATTTCTCATTATAGATATGATTTAAGTGCTTCTCCTACGAATTCAGATGGTTCTGTGAGAACTATGGTAGACTATTTAGTTCCAGTATCATGGGATACAACAGCAGAACGGGCATTGACTTGTTGGTTTTTATTAAGGAATCCAACTACTTTAATACGATCTGTTACTGTTCTTGAAGAATATGGGAATGAATATACAATTACTACAAACGCAGATGTTGGAGCAATAGTTGGAGATACTGTTACATTTACAAAGAACAATTCAACATTAACATTCTATGGAACTGTAATTCAAAAAATTTCCGCTACTGTAATAAAAGTAGAAATTTCAAATGAAATACAGAATTATTTAAATAATAATTATCCTGATTGGAACTGTAATTATGCTGGTATGAAAGTAAGAAAAAATTATCCTAGAATATTTATAGATGGATTGTATAACGATAAAGGATTTAGATTAGAATGTAATGCAAGTAAATTCTTTAGAGCAACAGTAGGGGAAAAAATTTATGATTTCATTCTACCAACTGATTTATCTTTGGATACTTGGTATTGTTTAGTATTTAATTATTCTGCACAATACAAACAACTTTCTTTGACGATACTAAAGAGAAAATGGAACCCTAACACCAAACTTCCAGCCACAACTGATATGGATGTAGTATATGAATATATTTACAATAATATCATCGTTGAAGATGTTTCACATCCGTATAAATATAAAGTTATGGCTAGTTATTTAAAAATGACTAATTTGAGACTAATGAACACAACTATTGAACCTGAAAAAATGGTTAAATTCTTAAATGAATCTATAGTTTCAGATTCAGATCAGTCTTTGATAATAGATAATGCTATACCTAGAATGAAATTACCTTATGTTGGTGGACATCCAAACAAATTACTATAAATTAGAAGTACTGATCAATGAAGCCATTAACTATTAAAAACGCACGTATTTTATCTATATTATCATAATCTTTTACGCCAACATTAAATTTTAAAATGTCTTGACGTTCTGATTGTGTCGTATTCAATAATCTTAAATATCCCTTGAGATAGTCTGTTTCGTACATATCTCCGACTAAAACTGAAGTATCGTTGCATACCCTTTTACATCTTGCTATTTTGTTAAACAATTTTTTATCATTGTTTTTTATAAATTGTTTACCAAACTGAAACAAATCATAGAAATCCATTTTATCTATTTGACTAATTATCAAAGTAAAAAAGGATATATTAAACAAAATATTTGATTTAGGTTTCTTAAATTGCAATGAATTAAATATAGCTAAACCCTCATCTAATTCATTTTTTCCATTCAAACCATTTCTGAATAAAATCAAACCCGTTTTATCACCATAAAATCTTCGTCCAACGTGACCTTTTATTTCATGCTCAACTAATCCTAAAAAATCATCTTCTGTAAATTTAGCATTCGCATTTATATTTACTATGTAGTTATCTTTTACATTCATCCTTGGGGTAATTTCATCTGTTATTTTAACCTTCCATTTGTCGTACCCAAGATCCTTAAGCACTTTCTCCATCTTTATCTTCATAGAATGAGCATCTATATTTTCAGCATTTTTTGAAACTTTTTTATATGGATTTTGATTAATTATTTCATATGCTTTTGAAACTAATTCGGGACTTGGTTTTGAATACATAGTATTAACTAAATTCACAAATTCTTGACTATTCCTATCCATTTGTATAAGTTTCACATAATTTATGAAAAACTCAAGATTTTCTACATAATACTCTGACAAGAAACAATCAAATAACTTAAATTTTTTCTGTAGTTCTATAGCATATTCAAGAATTCCAGAGCCTTTGAATTTTTCAGGATTATGTTCAAATATGGGATTATATCTTTTATTTTCAGATAATTTTTGAAAAAATCTTTGTTTTTCTTCATTTAAGTTAATTATTTCTCTATTATAGTCTAAATTTCTCATAGAGTAAATATAACCATATTCCCTGTCTAATTTAATTAAAGTCTCTTTATCCTCATCTGACATTTTTAAATTAAAGAAATCTTCTAAAAAGTCGTTATACTTTTGTAATTTAGACCTCTCTGGTAATTTATCCATTCCTAGATTTTCAAGTGATTTTGCATCTTCATTTATTTCCCAATTAGAAAAAAGAGTAATCATTATATTCAATCATTTTATTAGTATAGTATATATCTTAACATAATTCCGTTTTTAAGGATATATAATTAATTACCAATAAGCTATCTTAAGACTTAATTGAATCAAAATAGTAAAGAACAGAATAAAATTATTTACTATAAAAGATAAATATATGCTATAAGTATGAGTTCAAATAACCAAGACCTAGATATTTTAAGAGAACTTGAAAAAGTAAATCAAGACATACAAGGTAGAATACAAAACGATCCTAAAATCCTACAATCAGTAACCAAGCCGAAAACAGGGTTTACTGATTTTAGAAAGATGCTAGATGAGACTAATCAGAATGTTCGACCGATTGTAGAAGCATTTTGTGAATCTTATGTTTCATCTGAAAATATGTTGGATCCTAGAGTTCAACAAAGATTGAATGTAGATTCAATTGCTCTTTCTGAAATACTTTGGAAAAAAGCAGTAAGTGATGTTGCTTTAATTCAAATTATGGAAAGAATTGATTCGGGTGATGATGATTTTAAAATGTATAATGCGTTGGCTTCTCTTTTAGGTTCTAAGGATAATATGCCGAAAGAACTCTTACAAACTATTATGGTTCTAGAAAAAAATTATAAAGAACTTAAAAGTGAATTGTTTGAACAAAAGAAGTTACCGATGGAAGATACAGATGGGGTTAATCCAAACTCCTTAAAGTTTAGAGGTACCCGAAACTTACTAATGGCTATTAAAAATGCAAATGAAATAGAAGAAAGTAAGAAGATACTAGAAATGGAAGATGAATTAAAGGAAGAAACTGAAGATAAAGTTGACATTATGGTGCAAAAGAGATATATTGAAAGAGATGATAATTCAAAAGAATAATAATTAACTATGTGTAATATCGTTTGGACAAAACAATGAGTGAGAAAAAGGTTCTTGTAATTTCCAATCAAAACCAAATAAACATTAGTAATTCCATAAATTTAGATATTTTTCTTCCAGACCATATTCATGGTTTTGAAATCAGAGATTATATTTCTAACTTTTTAGATAAGATAATAGATAATAGTAATATTGAATGGGTAATATATGATTTGAAGATTGATACTTCAAATGTAGAAGATATGATCATATTCAATTCATATCTACCTCACTATTTTTATAATAAATATCCTAACTTAAATTTTATATTCATATCTTCGGGATCGGTTTGCGGAATTAAATCTTTAGATGAAACTGACGATAATTCGGTATCTCCATTTGTGAATACTATTTCTAATGGTGAGGTATTTGGAGAAAGGTCTTGGGTATTAAGGTGTGATATATTTCAGGATTCTCTTTTAGAGGGCTTATTGTCCAACGAGAGCGTTAATTACGGATCAATTGATAAAACATATAGCTTCATAACTAAAGGCTCTCTAAATCGAATTATAGAGGCTTTAATGATGAACTATAAGCAAGTAAAACCAGGATATTTTAATATAATACCAAAAGATACCCATACGGAGTATGAATTGTTGAATTATTTATGTTGGAAGCATAAATATAGCAATTACATAGAAAGATCATCTTCAAAAGAAACTTTTAATAAATCAATAAAAACATCTAAACCAGATGAATTGAAAAAACTATGGAAACTTGCTGGGTATAGTGATATACCGACATTTAAAAGCCTATACGATGCGATATAAAATAAAAGGGAAATATAACTTGTATATTTCCCTTTATATTATTTAGTGGATCACTAATCTATTATTTCAACTAGTTTTTCATGAGCAAATGCCATAGCCAATCTAATAGATGCTTGAACATCCTTTCTACAATATTTAACCAACTCTTCTATATTACCTTCAAAGTAGTTTTCCTTTACATTTGATCCTTTGACTTCTCCAGATTTAGGTGATTCTACTCCCATAAGATTGCAAACTAAATCAAATGTGCACATTCCATTGATTGTATTGAGTTCACTCCATACTCTTAAAAGATCTAATGAAATAATTTCCCACGGTTTTTTATCCCATGTATCAAATTGAATAGGTGGAAGAATTTTATGAGTTAGCATTCTTCTATAGACAAATGGTACATCAAACTTTTTGATATTAAAACCAGCTAAAATATGGTGTGTAAATTTGGTATTCACAATATGAGCAAATGCTTTTAACATTGTTTCTTCATCGGAATTTAAATCATCAATAGATTCAACCTTCCATTTATTTTCTTTTGTGCAATAATATCCATAAGATATACAAGCTACCTTACCGTATTCTGGATATAAACATGAAAACCCTTCGTAACTTTGTTCAGGGTTGTCCTTGTACTTATCTTGATCTTCACATTTTTCTACCCATATCTTAGATAATTCGTATTCATTATCTTTAAACTCTTGGAATGTCCGATGTCTTGAAACTGTTTCAATGTCAAAAAATAGACATTTTTGTAAATAATTTAAGTTGTACATAAAATTACCCAAATGTTAATAATATGTACAAATATAATAAAAGAAAATTAATTTTACAAGTTTTATTATTGAGTCTCTTTTAACAACTCAAAGATATTAAATGTAAATTCACAAGTAAATGAACTTTGTTGAGGTAATGCTGAAGTATAACTAAGTTCTAATGTGCTTAAATTAGTCATAGTTAATTGTTGTAATTTGATAGCTACAAATTCTCTTCCCCCATAATCTAGTAATCGTAATCTGCATGTAGGTAAATATTCAATTTCATTATCAAACTCTAAAAATAGTCTCAGCTGATCGTAAAGAATGAAATAGTTAATATAACCTTCTGTTAATTTGAAAGTAACAGAAAACCTTTGATTGGTTAATAAATGTTGAGGTAAATGACCTCTCCAAATAGTTTTCCGAGCACTTAAATATTGTTCAGTAGAAGGAACGGATATACTAGGCAATGTAAATGATTGTATAGTATGATTAACAAAATCAGAAACATTATCTATCGGTAATGGTAATGCTCTAACATATGCTCTATACTTTTCTTCAATTTGAGGAAAAAAGAATCCTTTAGGAAATCTAAAATCAAAAAGATTTTGTCGTGCATTAAGTATCATAGTTTACATCTAATATTATAAAGGAACTTTTACACCAGTACCTTCTCCACCACCGCCACCTTCTCCACCAGATCCAGAACCACCACCAGACCCGCTTCCAGACCCGCCTCCAGAACCTCCACTAGCAGTTTTCTTTATGATATTCCATTTTATCTTCTCCCTATAAACTGCAATAGGTAAAGGAGTAGGTTCATTTTCAATCTTTATCCAAACAGCAAATACACTATTAGGTGCTGTAATTTTTACAATTTCACCTTTCATTAGACCATCTTCAGACTCCAACATATCCCCTACTGCTAAATATCTTACAGTATCCACTTGAAGCTTAAATTGTTCCTTTGTATTATAGAACTCTTTTAAAGAAGACGCTGGAAGAACAAAGACATTATTTACTTTTTGTAGATAATTCGTAGTTGACTTTATTACATTGAAAACCTTAACAGAACCTAAAACTATTTTTTCGGTATTACCTGCGGGTGGTAGACTATTTACTCCACTATTAGATTCTGCATTATTCCTTGTCCCAAGGTTGTCTGTCAAATTGAAACCTCTATTTACAACAGATCCACCCGCAGTTCCTAGTACAGCATTTACATTAGAATTATTTTGAGTGGTTACAACCCCACCTCCAATAGACCCATTTCCTGCTAAAACAAATCCTTTCTTTGATGTATCTAGACCAGCATCAATAGTTATTGGATTAAAGCCAGTTGATGGTAATACGCCTAAATCGTTACCTGACCTACCAGCAAAATCTACATAATTAATTCTACTTGCTACATTTGTAATATTTACATTGTTGGTATTATTATTTATGCCAACGTTTCTATTTAAAATATCAGATGCTCTTACTCTAGTCCCTTGTGTTCCAGTACCCTGATTTCCAGTTCCTTGATTTCCAGTTCCTTGATTTCCAGTACCCTGATTTCCAGTTCCTTGATTTCCAGTACCCTGATTTCCAGTACCCTGATTTCCAGTTCCTTGATTTCCAGTTCCTTGATTTCCAGTACCCTGATTTCCAGTACCCTGATTTCCAGAACCAGTATTAGCATCAGTACCACTAGTGTTTTCAAGATCTTCAATAGATTTTAATATCTTATTCAATTGATCTTGAAATGCAGCAATATTTTGATTTTCTAAATCAGCTGCTCTTTTAGCTTGTTCTCTTAAATCTAATTCTCTTTGATTTAAAACTCTTTCTTTGCTTGAAACATCTCTTTGTAAAGAGTTCAACAAATCCGATTGCGCACTTTGACTTGCTGATTGTGCATTTAAGCGTGCTTCTAGTGATGCCAATTCCGATGCCCTTTGGCTTAATTCTGATTGTCTAGTATTAAGTGCTAATTGAGATGTCCGTATATTATTTAATACTCTTTCTAATTCATTTCTTCTGATTTTTTCTATTTCATCTTTAACTGTATCTGCTTCTTGCATCCTACGCCATTTACCCGTGTATAGCGTAGTTTCACTTACACCTGAACCAGAAGGGATTACTTGTATTACTTGTAACATATTCTTAGGAACAAAATAAGTTACGCCATCAAAAATAAGTTCAAATAAGTCGGTATCGCCCTTTGAATAATATTCTTTTGATATAATATTTATTTCTTTATTGGCTATTCCTCCGACAAAGGTATCCATAACCTTCACTTTTATAAAAGAAGGTACTTTTGAAGTAATATAAAATGTTCCGCCCTCATTAGCGTAAATGCTAGATGATTCCTTTGCTGGTATTTTAAAAACAATTTCCCCTTCTGCCAAATTAGTAGAATAAAATCCTTCAAGTTTTGAAAACTTAACTCTTTTTCCAGCATATTCAATAACTAAAAATAAATCAACATCATACCTTAAATCTAATGATGTTGTAACATTATTTTCAAGGTATCTATGCATTTTGAATTTTACATAGTTCTCAAAGGGATGTAATAACATAATCGCTTCACCTTGACCGAATATAACATCCCAGTTCCAAACGGATTCTGTCGTAAATGTCCCATCTGTTTTAAGAATTACATTTGAAGTATTAACCGCAACTTCATTGAAATCAAAAAATGTTGGTGTAAATAATTTTTCAACCTTTTTATCAACAAATTTTCTATTTACTTGTAATTTATTTTCTTCAACAATTTTATTATAAATCTTAAATGATCTAACTGAACCTTCAAGATTTACCTTTTCTACTTTTCTACCGTATCTTTTAGGTTCAAATGATGTCACGGATGCTATTCTAACGATCTGACTTCCAGTTCCTTTATCTGTAAGTCTCATTACATAATCTACACTAAACGAATAAGCTGAGTCTGCATTTTTAAGAACTGGTCTAAAGCGTTTAGGGCTATTAAAATCTCCTTCTTGAATTGAAACAAAGTAATCAGTTTGAACTTGACTAAATCCAATTTGTTCATAAATGTATAATTCGTGAAATACATAATAATCACCACCAGTACCGTTTAAGCCTACGACTAAATCTTCAACAAATCCACCTTGCCAAGATGGATAATATTCAAAACAATCCTCTTCGTCATTTTCTATAATGACAGCTGTAAGCAAGCTGTAAGCGTCCTGTTGCTTAAATGTAACATTTGAAACTTCTCCAGTTGTTAAAGATAAAACTACACCATTATCATTTGTAGTAGGTATCTCTCTAAGAGTTATACTTATCAGACCATTTTTTACAAATCCTTTAGTATCAGAACTTAACCAGTAAGCTAATGCACCACTTGTTGAATTTGCATAAAACTCTTCATTTAAAGAAAATAATGAAGGTATGAGAACTTCAATATATCTATCATAGCTTCTTCCTGAAATAACTATAGGGCGAGCATTGAATTTTATATATTCATCGCCCTTTAAATATGCTATTTGTGCGACTGTACAATTCTTCCCAGATACTTCAGGATATTCTATACTTAACAATAGTCCATCTAAATCTTCTAAATTATATCCAGATAGCAAATGTAATCTTACAGTCTCATATTGTACAGGCCATTGGGTACTAGTTAAATCACTTAATAATTGTTCGGGTAAATTAGAAGAATCATATACATTATAGGGAATGGCTCTATCTTGATCCAAATGAGCCCATGATCTAGTATCTGTTAATCTTACGGCAGATCTATCTAGAATATTAGATGTTGGATTATTACCTTTAGTAATATTTAATACTTGTCTTTCATTTGTATAAGATGAATTTATAAATAAAAAAGACTGTGTATTGGTACTAATTTCAGTAGTATCATAATCTAATTCTACTAATGCATATGGTGTTAATTGAAGTAATGATTTAGCCATTTTATAAAGAAGTTTTTACAGTTTTTGATGTACTAGCCACCTCAGCCGTAGCTGCAAGAGAAGAAAGAAGACCAGGTGAGGGTGGCCATTTTGCATCAGTAGCAGCGGCTAAAGCCTTTAAAAATACCCAAAGTGGTTCAGCACATATATTTGAAAATACAGGTGCAGCTCCCAATTCAGTTTTAACACCATTTACATGGACATTAGAACTATTTATCTCTATTTTTGTTGGAGCGGTAGCTTCAATCTTATTGTTAGCGACAATTGTAATATTTGAACCATTTAATTCAATTACGGATTGTGTAGCATCATGCTCAATCGTTATAGACTTATCTGGATTTATAGTAACATGTGATCCATCAAAATGATATTTAAGTCCAATAGATGGGCTGTATAAGATTTTCATTTTTTCATCTTCATCATATGTTATCACATGAGAATTTAAATATGATGCATCAATTTCAGCCTTCATTGCGTCATTTATGATAGGTATGCTCCAATATACAGGAGAATACGCATCTCCATTTTCAAACCTAACCCGAACTATTGTATCTATTTTGGGTACACTAATTGATCCATACCCTTTTGATTCTCCTCCAGCAAATGTAGAATTGTAAGCTGGAAAAGCCCATGGTAAATCATTATCAAGTAATTCATCAAATGCACCAAGTACTCTGACTTTACAACGACCCATGCGTTCAGGATCATCGTTTACTACTACTTTGCCAAAATAAGTTTGAGTTCTTTCCATATTATCTATATATCAAAATAAAAATATATCAATTATTTAACCTTCAAAATCTCCTCCTAAGTTTTTAGGAGTGATAATGTTTTTTGTAATTGGAGCCTCTAAATTGATTCTATTTTGTTTAGTGTTATTTTTATTACCAATTACACCTAGGCTTCTTTGTCCACTATAAATATTGTCTATAGTATCATTTAAAGGTTCATTACCTGTTAAATTTACATTTTTAGTCGGTAAATTTTTTATAGAACTCTTTCCTTCTAAATTTGCATTATCTAAAGTAGGTCTATTTTGATTTCTATTGGTATTAAAATTAACATTACTATCCATAGTTTTTAATGGAGACTTGCCTATTAAATTTACATTTGTTGGATTCAAATCTCTTTGGGGTTCTTTTCCTAATAAATCTTCTTTACCTAAATCAGATATATTTCTATTATTCACCGAACCACCTAATTCTACATTTGTTAAAGTTAAGTCCTTTAAAGAAGTTGCACCTAACAAATCTGCATTAGTTTGTGTTAGATTTCTAAGCGGTTGTGTACCACTCAAATCTGCATTAGTTTGTGTTAGATTTCTAAGCGGTTGTGTACCGATTAAATCTGCATTAGTTTGATTAAAATCTCTAATAGGTTGTGCACCATTTAAATCTGCACTAGTTTCGGTAAAATCTCTAATAGGTTGTGTACCATTTAAATCTGCACTAGTTTCGGTAAAATCTCTAATAGGTTGTGTACCGTTTAAGTCTGCACTAGTTTGATTAAAATCTCTAATGGGCTGTGCTCCATTTAATTCAGTAGAAGATTCTGAAAAATTTCTAATAGATTCTGCACCTTGTAAATTAGCATTGTTTGGTACTAAATCTCGTAATGGTTGGCTACCATTCAAATCTGCATTACTAGGATTTAAATCTTTCAAAGTAGATGCACCAATTAAATCGGCATTATTTGGTACTAAATCTCGTAATGGTTGGCTACCATTCAAATCTGCATTACTAGGATTTAAATCTTTCAAAGCATCTGCACCATTTAGGCCTACATTACTTGGATTCAAATCTTTCAAAGCACCCGCACCATTCAAATTTGCATTACTAGGATTCAAATCTTTCAAAGCATCTGCACCATTCAAATCTGCATTACTTGGTACTAAATCTTTCAAAACTTCCGCACCATTTAGGTCTGCATTACTTGGTATCAAATCCTTTAAAGGTTGTGCACCATTCAAATCTGCATTACTTGGTATTAAATCTTTCAAAGCCTCCGCACCATTTAGATCTGCATTACTTGGTACTAAATCTTTTAGAGGTTGTGCTCCAGTTAAATCTGCATTACTTGGTACTAAATCCTTTAGAGGTTGTGCACCATTCAAATCTGCATTACTTGGAACCAAATCCTTTAGAGGTTGTGCACCAGTTAAATCAGCACTACTTGGTACTAAATCTGTTTTTTTACCAGCACCCTCAAGATTAACAGAAGATTCATCCAATTTATTTTTAGGGGTTGCACCTGTCAGTTGTTCTTTGTTTGGATTTAATCTTGTTTCTTTTCTGACTTCAGTGAACTCAACATTATCTGGCATCTCTGTTTCTACTCTGGATGCTTGTAAATCTATATTTTTCTGATCAAATAATCTATTTGAAGGATTAGGATTGTTAAATAAACTTTCTCCAGGTCTTCCGATAGATTGGAATCTAGGATCTGAACCTTGTCCTGTTAAATTTGCCTGAATATCTGATTGTGATCTTTGAACAGATGGGGCGGTTAAATCTAATTTTGATGGAACACCATCGCGCAAATTAGGTTGAACAGGTCTTCCAGATGATTCTACATTAATACCTAATGCACCTGCTAAAGCTGGATTAGAAAAGTTTTGTGCTACTTGATTTAAGTCTCCATTAAGAATACCTAAACCTACCCCAGCAATTGATCTTGTTAATTCATTTCCATATACATTTGATGCAATCTGCTCTGTAGCTAAACTTAATGCTTCTTGTGCTAATTCTGAAGCTGTATCGCCAAAGAAATCTCCAACTGAACCTAAAAATCCACCATCTTCTCCTAAATTTGTTCCACCTAAAACACCACCCAAACCTAAACCGTCCGCGACCTCACTTATTCCAGCACCAAGGGCATTACTAAATCCTCCATCATCAAGAATAACTCTTTTATTATCACCCTTTTCTCTTTCTAAATTTTGATAATTATCCCATGTTCTACCTTTAGGCTTAAACACATGGCTCAAATTTTTAGAACGAGTTATTACTTGAGATTTATTTTCAGACTTTAAAAAGTTTTCAATTAAGTTATCACTTAATGAATACTCTAATAAACTATAAGTATTCGTTTCAAGTACTCGCCCTACCTTAATTTTAAAAGCATTATTTTGAACAGCTATTTTAGAGTGGTCTAAAGTATTAATTGTTCCAAATGAATTCATATCAAACTCGCAGTCCTGACAATCAAATACAATACATGAAAAATGATTATCCCACCATTGAAGTCGTTTCACAAAGGACAACGCTCCATCTTGGACTCTACCCAATAATTTTCCACCAATATTACTACCGTTTAAAAGATCAATGTCTCTTAAAGCACTTAAAGCCTGTTTTCCATTAATTGAATAGTTATCTTCTGTTATAGCCAGTTGTCTATAATCTCCTACCATAACAGACATTCTAAATCTTCTCATATTAACGGGTAAAACCCATCTTCTAAATTTTCTATCGTATGCTACCTTTCTATATAAATCCTTTAATCCCGTAATTCTATAATCTATACTATCTAAAGTATTAATTGTAAGTATAACATCTTGTAAAGACCGATCCCCCTTTTGTTCCGTTTCATAACCATGCTTGTATAAATTATCTAGACCACTAATACCTTGAAAAAACCAAGGTGTACCCTCACTAATATTTTTTAAACTGATATTGAATTTTTTAAGCATTTCTGCCCTTTCTGGCTCACCTACATTATAAAGATATTTAATTGCAGATTCAGGTGGTACTTGACTACTTTCATTTTCTAAATCAGTCAATAATCTATTAGTAACATAGTCTGGATGTTTCGCTTCAGGTGGATTGAATTGAAATTTAATATGAAAAATAGGATATGTAGGATCTTCATGGTTTCTATTATTCAATATACCAGGATTCCTAACACTAGTAATACCTAAAAAATTACGTAAAAATCTATCTGCTGCGTATACCATAAATAAAATATTTCTTTATTAAATAATCAGTCTTCAAATCCACCATCATTATTCAGTTCTGGTCCACTGAAACTACTAGATGCTGTTATTACACCTTCAGTATCCTTTGCATCGTTATGGTCACTAAAATCGTCTTTATCTTTAGTTTGTAAGTTTTTAATAAAATCTTCAAATCTTAATATACTTCCGTGTGGCTGAAAATGTACGATACCCTTTTCAGGATGATAGTGTTTCATAGGATCAGTTTTCTTAGACTTTCTATCCTTTTTTGTTTTTTTCAAAAATCCTTGTGTATACAAACCATAAGAATTAAAAGAGTCACCACTACCAGCAGTAGTAGCGGTCGGTGCTGTAACCGCACCCATACCAGGTGTTGATGCTAAAGTTGAAAACTCTTCATCTACATGCATTGGTAAATTTTTATCTTTAGGTGTTTTAATATAATCTTGAAGCTCTTTGAATGTCATAGAGTTTGCAATATCTATTATTTCTTGAGATGGTTTAATATTTAACTTACCCTTTTTATATGCATACGCCATTCTCATAAGTCTTAATTGTGCTATTGATTTAGAAGGCATTTTTTGTTTCTTTTATTTTATATATCCCGATTCCTACATTAGTTAAATTGTATAAACCAACTTGGAGGTGCTTCATTATTTATTTGCTCTTTGACTTCTTGTAATTCCTTTTCTCCAGCATCTTTTAGTAGATTACCATTAATAGTAACGCCAGATGGTAACTGAAATGTATAAAGGCTATACATAAATCCTAATTGAATTTTACTCTTTGCGAATACCCAACGGATAAACAAATCGTCCTCATAAAGACTATTTTGAGGAATTTTTGAATAACATTTTATAATTGAATTAGTTCTAGGATTTCTACCTGTAATTTTAATTCTTTTTGTATTTGGATTAAATGAGTATGCGATAGTGTCCAAGAAATAAGCTTTAGTAATATCCCAATATGCATATTGAGCGGTTCTCATTACCAAGTCATCACCTATAACTGGAGATAAAAACAATTCAGATGCAATGATTTTATTTTCAGTAATGTCACGATCTACTATACCAATTCTGGAACCACCCCGAATTTCTCTGAAATCTTGAATAGTCATAACACAATCGGGAAGTTGAAAAAACCTTCTATCTTTAAATTCTTGTGAAGAAACATATGATTGAGGTACTATGTAAAAATCACTTTCTACTGCAAATTTATAGTTAATATAAAACCATCTCTCTGCATTTTTGATAATACGCTCTATTTCTCTTGGAGATATTGAATTTGGCAAACCACTAGATACAGTTAGTTCATCCTGGGTAAGTTCTACGAGTTCATCGAGTGTCATAAAGCAATCAAATTAATTTATTACTTATATATCTAAATAATTTAGATTTAAGAAATTAAAATTGATTTATAGGATAAAGCGTACAACCCATCAGTCTTAATCAAATGGGTAGTTCAAAGTATTTCTTAATTTTGATAGAGATTTATGAGCATATTTTGAATATTTAGATATTCTTCAAATATTATTTTATGCTCCTCACATATCTCAACCAATGTTGATGAATCTTGAGTAGTTTTAATTTTTGAGGTTTGAGGATCTATTTCAACTAAAATTGTGTATAGATCTCTGTAATCGGGGAGTTTTTCTACTTGATTTTTAAACTTTTGAGAAAGTACATAAACATAGTTTTTATCCCTCTCAATCATATTATCGTATATTTCATTCAATAAGGTATCAAAATTATTATGTATCGCTTCTATTCTATAAGTTGAATCCGATACCACCCTAACTAATTCTTCCATTGAGGTTCTATCCTCATAAAATTCAGATGCTGCTAATGCAACCATTTCAAAAGTAATTTTTATTTTTACACCCCAGATAACATTTGTTTCTAGTAGATAGAATATTATATATCAAAAAGAAAAATAATTTTTAAGAGTTCCCATTAAAAATAGAGTAAAAACTATAATAAAAAATAATAAAATCAGATATGAATACTTTCTTTTTGGCAAAAGATATTTCCAATATGATATTAAAGTACTCGCAAGAAAATAACTAGACACTAGATTTATAGCAATAATAATTGAAAATATGATGTCTTTCATAGCAAGGTTCCTAATAAAAATATAAAACAAACTAATATTGAAATATGTTCAATATAGTCACTTTTAACTTGAATGTCATACTGCATTTTATTCATCAGTTTCATCTTCATCGTCCGATAATAATAGATTTGTTTTAAAATAATTCCAACCATCTTCATCTAAAAATACAGATTCCTCCATTTCTTCATCCGCATAAAAGGTAATCAATGGATAATCTAAGAGCATTATATCATTACCATCATCTTCAAACTTCCTATAAATTATCTGGAAGTCGTCCATTTCTCTTGGTATTTTATTTATGAATTCGCGTAATTCACTTATCTTCATTATTAAGATTTTTTTAATTCTTCTATATTGATTGTTGAAGTATCTTGGAATTTCAAACCATTTACAAGAAGATATGTATATATTACTTCACTTTCTTTTATAGAAAGTTCTGTTTTTCTACTAATTTTTGCCATTATAGTAGAATAGTTAATATTACAATCCTCGCAGATTTTCTTTATTTTCACGATTTCGCTCAATCGTTCTAAGTCATCTATGGTAATCATTTTAGTCCAACATATGTATCATCTATATGTTTATAGGTAATGTTAATGATTTGTTCAATGATCTGAAAAAAATAAAGCCCTTATTTCAGGGCTATTTTAATTAGCTTTTTTTCTTTCTACCTCTTTTTACTTTAGGTGTTTCCACTGGAGCAGGTTTGGGGCTAACCTTTTTGATAGTTTTAGATTTTGGCTTTTCTTCTTTTTTTGGAGAAGATTTAGTTTTTACTTTTTTTATAGGTTTTACTTTTGATGATTTACCAACGGAAGATGTTTTAATATCTTCAACCGCTGATTTAGTATTAGAATCTGCTCCATCTTCTGATGCCTTTTCCAAAGCTTCAGAATAATTTGAGAATAAGAAATACGCAGATACCAAAATTAAAACTAATAAAGATAAACTAATAATAAATGTATTCATACTTAATGAGTTATTTTTAGTAAATAGTATATATCTTTTTATAAATAATGTTTATTTGTGTAATTTTTTTCTGTATTCTTCTAGTCTTTTCAATGTGTCTTGTTCTTCAATCATAAACCCTTCCTTATCCATATTATGAATAAGTTTTTTTAGAATAGGGTTAATACTCTTTTCATCCAAATCAACTTTAGGCTGTTTGATTGGTCTAGGTATAAATTTATTTTCCATAGTGTTCTTCTATCCACTTGTTATTTTTATCTCTATTTCCTTCTAACCATTCTATATTATGTTTATACCAATATACAAGATCTTTTACTCCATTCTCTAAACTATAATATGGTTTCCATCCGAGTGATTCAATTTTACAGGAATCAATTGCATATTTAACATCGTGACCTAATCTGTCCTCTATGAAATCTAACTTAAGTTCTTTACCAAGTTCGTTTGCAATCATATCTAAGAGATTCAAATTAGTAGTTTCTGTTCCAGTTCCGATATTATATACTTCTCCAGATTTGCCTTGATTAAAAGCATACAAAATACCTCTACAGTGATCTTCTACATTTATCCAGTCTCTCTTTTGATTCCCATCACCATAAATTGGAACTGGCAAATCATTCATTATATTGTAAATAGAAAGAGGTATAAATTTTTCAATATTCTGATATTCTCCATAATTATTAGAACACCTTGTAATAATAATATCTGTACCGAATGTTTTATAGTATGAAATTCCTAATAAATCAGAAGATGCTTTTGATGCTGAATATGGAGAACTTGGATTAAGAATATCAGTTTCAGTAAAGCATTGATTATCAGAAGCCGATCCATAGACCTCATCAGTAGATACTAATACGCATCTGAGATTTCTTTTTTTAGAGAACTCTAATACTTTATGTGTACCCAATATATTTGTATGCAAGAAAACATCAGGATTCTTTATAGACCTATCTACATGAGTTTCTGCTGCAAAATGAAATATAGAGTCTATATCCTCAGATAAATTTTCAAATGCTTCAGAATCACATATAGTATTTCTTTTAATGATTAGATTTATATGATTTACATCTACTCTGCTTTCATCAGAAGCATATCCACAATTATCAATAATTGAAACCTTTACACCATAACGTAATAACAATCTAGCAAAGGAACTTCCTATAAAACCAAATCCACCTGTAATTAGAGCGTGCTTCATATTAAATTAGATTTATGAGTTTATTTTGAAATACATGCATATCTTCTTTTGATATTTTATCAAATGTATCTTCCATACTGTGACATAAAGCCCAAATATAAGGATAACCTGTATTTTCAGATGCTACCTTTATATCCTTATCATCTAAAATACCTATACACATTGAAGGTACATCGTGTATAGCCAAAACATACGCATCATTAAATGGTGTGGATACTTTATTTGCATCAAGCATCTTAATATATTTATCACATACATCTGGATACTTTTCAAAAGTACTTGCCCAAATATGTTCTCCTAATCCAGTCAATTCTAAATTGATGCAAATATCCAATTTTCCAAACGATCCATTATGTATATCTTCAGACAATACTTGACTACCGCAACAATATAGATTTACATGTTCTTCTGAATCTACTAAAGCAAAATGTACTGGTCTTGATAGAGGTTTATCTTTCAAAGTTTTTATCATCTCAAGTATGTGACATACTGAGGATGTATTATCCTGACAATTTTCAGATATTTCATTATTAATATCATGGTGGGCTAAAAATAATATACCTTCGTTGTCATTTTCCATTCCAAACGAAATGTAAAAATTTGTAAAGTATCTATCTTCAAAACCATTTACAACATAATGTTTCGTTACATATTTAATTTGAAAATAATCTAGTATTTCTTTGATTTTTAAAAGTCTTGGTGTCCATGTTGGGGCTTTTCTATCAAATGAAGAATGTGACTGTAATTGAGAAAACATTTCAAGTAATTCATATGATGTCATATCATTAAAATTCATAAATAATCCAAAAGTAATACAAAAATAAAAAACAAAAAATAAAATTGTGGAGGTGAGGGGAATCGAACCCCTGTCTTAACTTCCAAGTTACTAGAACACTACAACCATAGCTCTTTATTGATAAGTTTTCTATTTAGACAAAGAGCAGCCGATAGAAACTTTGCTTTCTAAAGTTCATCATAAATCGAAAGCTACTTATGATATATGTCGTTATAAGCGACAGGTGATATAATGAGAACGACCACAAATTATAACACCTGGAATCAAGCAGCTATTGCGTATTGATTCGATGATACTTCAACCATTGGATAATGATTGAAAATATGTGTGTTTGTGCCAGTTATAGCTTACCCAGTTGTATTAACGTGCTCCACCGAGTATCAGCACGGGTTGCTTCTTGGTGCGTCAAAAGCCAATCGAAACCAATGACACCCCCATATCAAAGAACATTAAATGTATATATCAATCATACACTCTTTACAAAGATAATAAATAAATTTGAATTATGCAAATCTTTTTAAAAAATAGAATCAAAGAAGCCGTGAGAAAATGCAGATCTATTTACAAAGAGATTAAACTTATTACCCTTTAATTGTTCGTTTTCTTCTAAAAATTCAAGAGTTCTATAAAAATAAGAAACCCCTCTTTTAATATCTCGTTCTTCTTCGACAAAGAATATACATTCATCCAGAGATATTGCAGCCCAGTCTATATTTGTATAGTTATAGTTATCTTCATCAGTTTTATAGTAAATCTTTAAAAAGCCAAAAATACTTTTGTGGACATAAATATTTTTTTGATAACCTGAAACAAAAATCTGAACAATATTTTTCTTTGTAGACTTAATTTTACATTTATCTGTATAAACAGTCCAATTCTTTTGTCTATTATTCCAGCCTATAGAAACTACATTGAACATTTTTTTAGATTCAATTTCTGATATATATGATTGTTAGAAAATTGGCTTGGTAGAAATTTATAGTATTAGAAAAATAATTTTACAAAATGGAAAAAATTAAACTCTTTCATGAATTCATTGCGATCAATGAAACGACCTTCTCCAGAATAGCTCAAACTATGAAAGGTTTAGTTGAATCAATAGATACCGTTGGTATAATGACTGCTGAAAATCCTATGGGAGAAAAAATGCCCCCTGAATATAATAAATATATGCTTTCAGAACTGAAAAGAATTTTGAGAGACAATAATTATGGATTCCATGAAGTTATGGGCAAATATGGAAATATAGAAAATTCATTGATAATACCGAATATTAGCAAAAACTTTATGATAAGTTTATGTGAAAAGTTTGATCAGGAATCAATAATATGGGGAGAAAAAATAGAAGATAATAAAATGAGATTCCATTATATTGAACAAGATGGAACAGTTATAGAATCTATTGATGAAGTATTTATAGGGGAAGAAGCTCAAAAAAGAGATGATTTCTTTACTTGGGTACAAACAAGGAAATTTTATATTCCATTCTTTCAACAAAAAGATAAACCAAAAGAGAAAAAAACATTTTTCAAACCTAGAGTATATCAAAGAAATGTAAAGCATTCAAAAGATATATTTAACTTTGAAGATTAAGTTTGATTATAAATCCTATTAAATATACCCCATCCTTCCATAAGCGTTTTACAGGTTTCGGGCAACTGTGTATTTTTTGGTAACTTAAAATAGGCATGTAAGTCAAAACCTTCTTTTGCATTAGCCCTTCTGAGCATAAATCCAATTGTTTCTTTTGAGGACTTATCTAAGACTTTGTAATCTTTAGAGTTAAATGCTTCTAATACAATAACTTCTTCAAAATAATCTTTCATATTATTTACTATTTCTATTAATGGTAAAATTGTTATTAAAGTAACTTCTATACAAAGATAATAGAAATATATCAAAAATCCAAAAAATAAGCAACGATAAGAGTATAGAATCAAAAAACATTTGGATAATAATAAAAAAATGTTGATATTAGTAGAACAAATCTATGTAAAACACTAAATTATAAGTAGAAATTATCCACTATTATTGTAATAATATGAAATCTCATTTAATTCCTTATGTCATTGAGCAAAGTTCAAGAGGTGAACGGTCATATGATATTTTTTCTAGACTCTTAAAAGAAAGAATTATATTTTTGGGTACTGCGATTGACGATGATGTTTCATCTATTGTAATAGCTCAATTATTATTTTTGCAATCGGAAGATCCAAATAAAGATATACATCTTTACATAAACTCTCCAGGTGGCAGTGTAAGTGCAGGTATGGCTATTTATGATACAATGCAATACATTAAACCAGATGTATCTACAATGTGTGTAGGTATGGCAGCTTCTATGGGTCAGGTACTTTTAACAGCAGGTGCTAAAGGCAAACGTTATGCCTTACCTCACTCTAGAGTTATGATGCATCAGCCACTTGGTGGAACTCAAGGTCAAGCATCAGATATTGAAATTTATACAAGAGAAATGATTAAAATTAGAGAAAGTTTGTATAATGTTATTTCAAAACATACTGGCCAATCGATTGAAAAAATTATGAAAGATGCGGATAGAGACAATTGGATGTCGTCTGAAGATGCTTTGAATTACGGTATAATTGATAAGATTCTTTAATTTTATTTGAAAATAATGGTTGATAATTAAAATCAATCATATGCCTTAGATACTTATTAGATATTAACATTAACTAAAGGAATATAAATGGAAGGAAATTTCACAGAAGGACTTCAAGAAGTCATTCGAAATTCTAGAGAAGAAGCTTTAAGACTAGGAAATGATACAATACATGTGGGTCACCTTTTATTAGGTGTTTTGAAAAGAAATCAAGGTATTGGTATTGAGGTTCTAAAATCTTTAAATGCTGATTTTAAGTTACTTAAGCAATCTATTGAAGATGAACTTGATAACAATATCATTTCTGTATCTTCTGCTAATTTACCCCTATCTAAAAATGCAGAAAAGATATTAAAAGTGACATACCTTGAATCCAAACTTTATAAATCAGAAAAAATTGGTAGCGAACATCTGATATTATCAATTTTAAGAGATGAGGATAACGAAGCATCTAGGTCGTTACACTCTCAAGATATAAATTATGATACATTCAGGAAGGAACTTGATTCATTTATCAATGAAGATGATACTATAAAGTCTAACGATTCCTTTAAGTCAAGTAACAAAGTAAAGTCTAAAGCATCACAAATGAGTTCAAAGACTAAAACCCCTGTGCTTGATAATTTTGGTAGAGACTTGACTAAAATGGCCGTAGACGGTAAATTAGATCCAGTAATCGGTAGGGCTAATGAGATAGAACGAGTTGTTCAAGTTATCGCTAGAAGAAAAAAGAATAACCCTGTTCTGATAGGTGAACCTGGTGTTGGTAAGACAGCAATAGTAGAAGGTCTTGCTTTAAGAATTGTAGAACGAAAGGTACCAAGAGCACTTTTGAATAAAAGGGTAGTATCTTTAGATTTAGGTTCTATGGTAGCAGGTACTAAATATAGAGGTCAATTCGAAGAGCGAATGAAAGCAGTAGTTCAAGAATTAGAAAAAAACGAAGATGTTATTCTATTTATTGACGAATTACATACATTGGTAGGAGCAGGAGGTGCGTCAGGTTCTTTAGACGCTGCAAATATGTTAAAGCCTGCTTTGGCTAGAGGTGAAGTTCAATGTATCGGTGCATCCACTTTAGACGAATATAGAGAACACATTGAAAAAGATGGTGCATTGGACAGAAGATTCCAGAAAATTATAGTTGAAGCACCAACTACTGATGAAACACTTGAAATCATCATCAATGTAAAAGATAAGTATGAAAAACATCATGGTGTTTTATATACTGAAGATGCGATCAAAGCGTGTGTTAAACTAGCAGAACGATATATCACAGATAGATATTTTCCAGATAAAGCATTTGATGTTTTGGATGAATCAGGTGCAAGAGTCCGTTTATCTAATGTAGAAGTTCCTCAAGAAATAGTTAAAATTGAGAATGAACTTCAAGAAATAAGTATTGAAAAAAATAAAGTTATAAGAAATCAAAATTTTGAAGAAGCCGCTAGATTAAGAGATAGAGAGAAGAAACTACAACAAGACTTAGAAGACATAAGATTATCTTGGGAAAAGGCACTTCAAAACGATAAACAAATTGTTAATGAAGAAGATGTAGCCAAAGTTATTTCAGTTATGACTGGAATACCTGTATCTAAAGTTTCTGAAGATGAAGCGAAAAAACTTTTGCAACTTAATGATGAACTAAAAAGAAATGTTATAGGTCAAGACGATGCAATTGATATACTTGCTAAATCTATAAGAAGATCAAGAGCTGGTTTAAAAGACCCATCTAGACCTACTGGTGTATTTCTTTTTACAGGTCCTACTGGAGTTGGAAAAACTGAACTTGCTAAAACATTGGCTAGACAATTATTTGATACCGAAGATTCTCTTATACGTGTTGATATGTCTGAGTATATGGAAAAGTTCTCAGTAAGTAAATTGATTGGGGCACCTCCAGGTTATGTAGGATATGAAGAAGGTGGTCAATTGACCGAGAAGGTTAGAAGAAAGCCATTTAGTGTAGTTCTACTAGATGAGGTTGAAAAGGCTCACCCTGACGCTTTAAACACGCTATTACAGGTATTTGATGATGGACATTTAACAGATGGTCTTGGAAGAAAAGTTGATTTTAGAAATACTATCCTTATTATGACCTCAAATGTTGGTCAAAGAGATATTAAAGCGGGTGGTAGTCTTGGATTCTCTGTTGATAAAGGTGAAAGTGATGATTCTCATATTATGGATACTATCGATTCCGCAATTAAAACAAATTTCTCACCTGAATTTATAAATAGACTTGATGGTATCGTATATTTCAAGAAATTGAAGAAAGATGATATGATCCGTATTATAGACATTCAACTCAAGAAACTTGAAAATAGATTGACTGATAGAAATATAACAATGCAGATTCCTAAATCAGCTAAAGAGTTTTTGGTTGATAAAGGATTTGATGAAAAATACGGTGCGAGACCATTGAGAAGAAGTATTCAGAAATATTTAGAGGATCCTTTATCTGAAGAGTTACTTTTGGGTAATTTTAAAGATGGATCATCCATAAAAATTAAAGTTGATAAAAAACTAGATAAACTTATATTCTCAAATGGCAATAATTTAGAAGTAGAAGCGTAAAAAAAGGAGCTATGAAAATAGCTCCTTTTATATTTTGATCCAAGTGATATACTTACTAAAATAAGAATTTACATCATTAGGGTATGAGTGCTTATATACAACTTTTTTTATACCTGCTTGGATAATAGATTTCGTACAATGTTCGCAAGGTTCATGTGTACAATACAATGTAGAGTTTTTTCTTGACTCTGGATCAACAGAGAGTATAGCATTTATTTCAGCATGTACTGTTCTTATGCATCTACCTTGATCATTCTTCAAACACCCTTCATCTATACAATGAGGTAATCCTTTAGGTGAACCATTATATCCTGTTGATAATATTCTATTGTCGTCTGCAACTAAAACACATCCAACTTTAAGTCTTGTGCAGGTGGATCTAGTAGAAACCTTTTCAGCAATTTCTATGAAATATGTGTCCCAACTAGGTCTTGTATCTTCCATATCTTTTAATTTAGTTTAGTGTACAAATGTATGTAAAGTATTTTAATCTAAAAATTTTATTGTTGATAATAACTCATAATTACTACCATTTTTTGATATAACTAAAAGAGGTTTATTTACCATTCTAGTTACTCTGATTGCATGTGCAGTTCCTTTAGAATCTCCATCCCAAAATGCTATCACTAAATCAGAACTATCAATAACCGAGATGTTTCTCAAATAACTCGCTTTATTTCCAAGATTAGTCCAATCTGCATAGCAAATTTTAACATCTATATTGTTTTTTTTAGCCCAAGCCTCTGATATTAAATCAGCCCCTTGAGCATCACCAGTAACTAATCTATCAAATGGTCCTAAATCCTTATGGATTCGGTTTAACCATGCGAATATTAAGTCTCTATCGCTAAATGTTCTACTTCCAACTACTCCAAGATTAAGAGATATATTTGAATTTCCTTCTAATTTAATCATATTTTGAAAATTTTTAAGAGATGCTATATAGTTTATTTTCAATCCTGAAAAGTCTATCAATTAGTAATCTGGACATATTTATTTCAAATGAATACACGATTCCTAATTCTTTATCAAGATTTACAGAAATAGTTTGATTTTTATCAAAGGAATAATGATAATTTGTAATCCTATTTATAAGTTTTTCTTTAGTGTTCATAATTATCCGAGCGTCAATTAAACCGTGGACTAATATACAGTCCTCTTCTTCCAAAGGATATTCTTTAATACCCATATGAGATGATGTGATCATAATGATTTGTGAATTAGTTAGACATGATTTTCTTAACGGAATCAAATGCTATGGACATTGCTTCAGTTGAAATAGTATCCCATTTATCATTTTGGGTATGTAAGAAACTCCAAAATTTAGGGTGTTTAGACAATTTATTTTTTGTTGAGTCCCAGTATTCATCTGGAATTACAGACATACATATTGCATCCACTCCACTATTTCTTAAAAACATAGCATCGTTTATAGGCATTTGTATAAACCCAATATCTTCTGTGAGAGTATTTTCTATCTTTGTTCTTAACTTTCCTTTTATATCTTCAAAAACCAACATATTGCCTATACCGACAACATCCAAATTCAAAACCCATTCAACCTTTCCGTGTAATCCTTGGGCAACTTGTTTTGCGAATGATTTTGCACCATGTCCACCAAATTCTTCGCCATCTGTAAATACTACCAGAATATTTTTATCACTTGGGAATATACTTTCCTCAAGGTATTCTAATAATATAACAATAGACGCACCATTATCATTTGCATTATCGTGCAAACTTGATTCTGTATTTACATCATAATGAGCCATTAAAACTCGCGTTGGTCTGCTCTGGTCAAAGCCATTTGCGTACACTACAATATTTTCATTTAATTTATTATGTGTATAAGTTATTGCAAATGGAAGATACCTTTCGTAAAAATAACGATTTTTCAGTTTAGACATAAATTTTTTGAATGCTTCATATCTTTTAACATCATCTAAATCTTCATAAGATGAGAAATAGTTAATTTGACAGAACTCTTCAAAATCTAATGGATCGTAAACCTTTAATACCTTTTCTTCTATCTCTTTATTCAATTTGATTTCTTTTTGAGTTGGTTCAATATTTCTATCTTCATCAATCACAAAAAAATAACCAAGTTCTATAATAGCGTTTTCAATGTAAGACCTTCTATCTTTTCTTGAAGATACCTTATCCTTAATCATTGATGGTAGATGTCTCTCATTGATTTTTATAAAATCATTGAAACTAATCATAAGTTTTCTCCATCATAAATTTCATCAACTATATGTGCTGCCTTATAATCTTTCATAGTCACCTTGTCTTGATCATGTGTCTTGAAAGAAATTTTTACAAATTTATAGTCATATAATTGTATATCAGGGTGATGATTAGTTTGTTCAGACATCTGTGCGACCGCATTTATAAATGTTATAGCACCTTTAAAATCTTTAAATTCAAATATTCTATAAATTGAATTATTATCAAACCCCCACTTATTTAAGTGAGTTTGATTCTCAAATCTACGTAGATATTCATTATATCCTTTAAAAATAGGCATTATCTTAGATTTTTATTGTATATATTTGAAAAAAGCCCAATGTTATTGGACATTAGGCTTTTTCTCTAAAATAATTTGCTTATCAATCTCTTATTCTATTGTTTATTAGCATCAGAATCATCAGAAGAAAACAAAATTGATATTTGTTTAGCTACAGGTTCTCCGTCTGGCTTATTAGAAATCTGAAATTCAACCGCATCCCCTATTTCCAAATCTTCAAAATTACAATTTATTAAATCTTTCTGATGAAAGAATATGTTTTTAGGTGGATATAAAATAAATCCATATCCATTTTTTATACTTTGAATTTCAGATTCAATTCTATTATCTGGATCAAATTCTACATCAGGTGCTTGCGGTGTAGAATCATAGTCTCTATTGTCTTGAATTTTATTTCTAGTGAATTGAGATTTGCCAGTTTGAACTAGATTTTCTTTATCTGACTTTTGAACAAATATATGTTTAAGACTTTCTTTATTAGTTTCAAATTCATGTGCAACATCTATAAACCAAGTTACTTCTTCTGTTAATTCTCTAGAAGTCTTAGTAGTCTGTATATCTCCATCTAAATCCCATTCTAAGTTCCAACTTAAGAGTAAGGTTCTAGTTCCTATTGAATGTAATTTTTTAATTAGGGGCTTAAAGTCAGCATCACTAGTTACTAAAACAATCACATCCAATTTCTTTTGAATTGTAGCTTCATATGCATCTAATGCTAGCCAGACATCAGTTCCCTTTTCTATCGATCTTCCTCTTTGTTTTTTAATAGGAAGATAATGGGTAGTTATACCATCATACATGCAGGCATCATCAAATACTCTTTCACCATATAGAATATCTTTTTCATCCGCAGATTTTGCGGTATATCTTCCTCTATACAGATGAGCATCTACTATCTTACATAGACTTTTATTGATATCTTCTTTCAAGGAAATCTGATTTAAAGCGTATTCTTGTAAACCTTTCAAAGAAAGGCGACTATGAATATTGTGTCTAAAAAGATAAAAATCAGACACATGATTCACAAAATTACCATCATAAAAAATACCAATCTTTAAGGTTCTATTACTCATAATCATATAATTAAAACATATCAAAATAATAATAAAGAGCCTCTCAATTTGAAAGGCTCTTTATGTTAAACAAGAATTTATTTTGCAAATTTATCTGCAATTAATTCTTTCAGAGATTTTGAAACTCCAAATTTTACTACTGTTTTTTCTGGAACTTGGATAGTTTCACCAGTAACGGGGTTTCTAGCTTCTCTTGGTTTGCGAGTATTAATTTTAAAAGTACCAAGTGTCATAAATGGTACATTTTGACTAGATGATAATTGTTCTCTTACAATTTCATCAATAGATGAGAGGACAGAATCAATAGTTTTTTTATTTTGTCCTGATTTCTCAACGAGAGATTTAACAAATTCCGATTTCGTCATAAAGACTCCAACATAAATTAAAAAAGATTACCTAAATGGTAATTAGTAATAAAATTCAAACATACTGATAAAAAAAATAAAATGCAAATTTATTATTAAATATTGTGTATTTTGACACTCAATATACAATAATACGAAAAACAATTTAATTATCCAAATGAAACAATAACCGAAAAATATAATATAAATATGAACAAATCTAATACAACAGAAAAATATACATATGAAAGACCAGATGTCAAAAGGGCAATATCTGGTCGTATGAAGATTTTACATAAACTTAATAATGAGAAATCATACTCTACTAGAGACTTGTATAATGAGTGGGTTGTTCTTAAAGATAAATGGAATTTACATCTAACATTGTGTTCAATTCATTCTTCAAAAGATTATTCAGATGAATATTGGATACATGAACTAGAGTATTTATCTCAGAGTGGTATAGAATTAAATAAAATTGACATTCAGATTACGGATTCATTTTTGAAAAGGGGAAGGATAGGTGATTTATCCAAATATATCGGTAACACGGCATTAAAACGATTTAAATCTAAGACATCTTCTTTTGAAAAGGATGCTTTGGAAATAGCGGAGTATAGATCAATTCAAGATTGGATAGATTATAGAAATTCCTTGAAATTTAGAATACAAGGTAAGATTATGAATATACATAATCTTTTTATGATGCTATATTCTACAAAAAGGAATGAAAGAAAGAGTGCATACAATTTAATAACAAAATCATTTTCAAATGATCGTATCAACAATATATTAAATAGACTTATTCATATAAGGGACGAGATCTCTAAATTCTCTTCATTTGACAATTATGAAGAACTTGTAGAGTCTGAATCATTTAGAGATTGGGACTATAAGGAAGCATTTTATTTCAAAGAACTTGTAAAGGAATTTATCGTACCTATTCTAATGGATGTTCAAATAAGGAAATCTAGAAAATTGAACATACGAACTTTAGAAAATTATGACGATAATATATTCTTTAAAAGTGGTAATCCTAAAATTAAAGGGAAGCAAGAGGTCATACTAAAAAAATGTATAGATTCACTATCCGAATTTACGAATGAAGATATAGCTAATTATGCAAAAGATATGTTTGATAATAATTTAATAGATGCAGCGAAAAGAAAGTATAAAACTCATGGGGCATATTGTTGGCCAATTGATGGTACAGATGATTCGTATATTCTGATTAATATGTTAAATAATAACGATTTGCCCGAAACATTTTTTCATGAATTTGGACATGCTATTCATTTTCATTACTCAAGCGATTACCATATTCACGAATTAAGAAAATCATCTAGAGAAATATTAGAAATACCTAGTATTTCACTAGAATTATTTTCACAAGAAGTATTTCATAAATTTTATGGGAAAGAATCAGAAAATAAAAAAATTATTCATATAATTAGTTTGCTTACTTTAATATGTAAGATATGTATTTTGGATGATTGGCAGAGGATAATTTATAGAAATCCTAATATGAGTCAAGAAGATCGTAATATATTCTGGGAAAATGCTGAAAAGGAATTTACGCCTTGGCTTACGCCTAATCCAGAACGGTGGAAACATGACTATACAATATTTGAAAGTCCATTTTATGATTTAGACTATGGGATTGCTACCATATGCTCTTTGCAACTTTGGATAGAATATAAAGAAGATAAGAAAAGTACATTAAAAAAATATCTTAAACTATGTTCTTTGGGAGGAAAAAAGGGTTTCCAAGAAACATTGAAATATGTTAAACTTGAAAACCCTTTTAATCGTAAGACTTTTAAGAAAATATCTAAAGAGCTTAAAACTTTTTTGGAGAAATATTAAGAAAATAAATTACGATCTGCATTCTTCAATATCTGAACGATATTGCTTATAACAGGAATCTTACTATCATTTGAAGCAATTGCAAATGCTTTTTTAGCTAGTCCAATTCTAGTATTTTGTTCCTCTGCCTTATCTTTATCTCTGGCGACTTCGTACTCTTTCAGAACTTTTATTGTTTTTCCATCTAAATCCCCAGGTGATAGTAATGAATTATAAACATTTCTATAGTCATTCTTAAGTTCATATAATACGAATGCCAATTGAGATTCTATGTGATATTGATTGATATTTCGTAACATGGTATGACTTGACTTGAATTTAGGAAAGAAATTATTTATATATGTACTCCATCTATCGTCAAGAGACCATTGTGCCAATCCCCTTCCAGGCCCACCATTAATTTGTTTTTGATGCGGATTTAAATAGGACTCTCTCCAGAGATTCCCTACCAAAGCACATGCTCCCTCTAAAGATATTCCAGCGTGTACAAACCAACGTACGCATACTTTAACTGTGTCTTCAGGTAATTCTGTAAGTTTAGGTCTATTTTCTTTAGTGTAACTATATGTAGGTAGTTCCGAGTAATATCGTAAGTCTAATGCACATAAAAATGGATTTACCATCAAATCTACATCTTTTAAGTAATGTGATGTTTTTAATGCTTCTTTTGCATCATATCTTTGTTTTGCATTCAGTCGATCAAATTCAGTATAGATTGCGTTTGCTTTATTGGATATATTTACTGCTGCTGGAGACTCTATGGTATTTAAAAATATTTGTATCTCTTTAAATAAATCTCGGTCTTCTGGACTTTTTTTAGTCCCTTCTAATATCCATTCTTCAAATAATTTAATTCTCATATAATTAAAATTCTTTTAATGATGAAAGTGCCTCATCAAAAATACTAGGACCTTTTTGGATATTTGCTACCCATGCTAACATCCCAGCTGCCTTTCTTTGATCACCACCTAGTGCTTTGACCAAACTCATCGCCAAATGTTTCCCATTATTAAAATGATCTTCAATTCTTTCACCCTCTGGGATATTTAGAAGTTTATGCATTTTACCTGGTTTGATGTCTATTCTTGAAATAGTTCTACTTTTCTTAGACTCATTTAGTATAAAATCCTGAAATGAAAATATATCTTCCATAATAGTAATATTTTTCTGTATATATCCATAGAATAAATGATTTTATTTCTTATATTGCAAATATATTCTTGTGACACATTTTATACTATGTATGAAAAAATACAACCCCTTTATTGACAAGGCTATTTGTTTTGATGATATACTACTCATACCTGCAAATAATTCAAAAGTTAAAAGTAGATATGCAGTAGATCTTTCAATGAAACTAGGAAATACTGAAAATCCAAATGCAATTATTGATTTGAAATTACCTATTATTGCTTCCCCTATGGATACCGTATGTGAATGGCAAATGGCTTCGGCTCTTTCTAAATATGGAGGTATGGGTATTATTCATAGATTTATGGATATTAGTAAAAGAATTCAAAACTTGAATCAAGTTGAAGGTTTAAAGGGTGTTGCGATTTCTTTATTAGAAGCTAAAGATAAAGATACAATTTTTAAATTCTTAGATACTGGTGTTAAAGTTTTGTGCATAGACACAGCCAATGGACATGCCGAAAGGGCTATTGAGTCTGTACAAGTATTGAGATCCTATGTTCCAAAAGATATACATATTATGTGTGGGAATGTATCCACTCAAATGGCATTTTCAAAATTACTTTTATCTGGAGCTGATTCTGTTAGAGTTGGAATAGGTGGGGGGAGTGCATGCACTACAAGAATAGTATCAGGTCATGGTATGCCTACATTGTATTCTATAATAGATTGTAAAGAAAGAAATAGAGATTATTACAAATCTGAAATTTATGGTATAATAGCGGATGGTGGTATAAGGAATACAGGGGATATGGTTAAAGCATTTGCAGCAGGATCAAGTGCGGTAATGCTCGGATCTTTATTATCAGGATATGATGAATCTCCAGGTGAAATTATGTATGATATATCCAATAGGCCTTGCAAAGAATTTCGAGGAATGGCATCTAAAGAAGCTCAAGAAGATTGGTTAGGTGGGGTTTCTGTTTCAGAGGGAGTATCTACTGTGGTTCCATATAAAGGCAAACTAGAAGACTTTATTAAAAATCTAATAGGTAGTTTAGGTAGCGGATGTTCGTATTCTGGAGTAGATAAACTCAGTGAGATATACGAAAAATCAACTTATGTTGAAGTTTCAAGTAATTCAATACATGAAAGCCAACCTCATGCTATAAAAGTAATGTCCGCTTTACATTAAGTTCTTATAGTTTTTATAAAAATAACTCAACTCATAAGTCCAATCATTAGAGATTGGACTTTGTTTCATTATAAGTGCTTCTTTATTTACTAAATCTCTAACTGTATTTTGGAGAAATTCGGTAGTATTATTATTAGGTACATAGTTTAGTATTTTACCTATTGTTACAAATCCTGCACCTTGAACAAAATCCATGATTCTTTTTTCAAGATCAGTTAGATTATTAAATATTTCTTCCATCTTTTTCGGTTTTGTTTTTATTATACAAATTGATAGCTATCGGATATATTATTATAGCTATAACAAATATCCCTATACCTATTAGTGAAAATATTTCAACAAGTTCTATGAAAAAAGAACTTTTGAGGAATTTCTGAATTTTTAAAAGAATTTCTACCATATAAATTAAACTATATATGAGTATAACATTAATACTCAAATATGAATCCCAATATAAGAAAAAAGGTTTTAGACAAATATAATAAAAAATGTGCATATTGCGGTAAAGAAATTTTAATGGACGAAATGAAAATAGATCATTATGTACCAAAATCTAAAGGAGGTACTGATGATTTAGATAATTTATTACCAGCATGTGATATTTGCAATCACTATAAAGATTCGCATAATATTAATAAATTCAAATACTTACTATTAAATATTATCAAAAAAATCAAGAAACTTTATATCGTAAAGGTCGCTATGAGATACGACCTCATTGAGTTCAAAGAATTTTCTGAATTTTATTATGAGAGATTGTCTTCTGATACTACTGACAATGAGAATCATAAACCATAATAAGTTTGGATTCTAGATTCTTGATGATTTCATTTGGATTTGGAAAATTATTTCTAATATTTGATCGTATGTATTCAAGTCTCTTAAAGTCAATTATAGATCCTATTTGAATATAGCTATCCTGATTTTTTGAGACAAAATCATTGAGACCTACATTTTTAAGAATAGAACTAGATATTCTTTCAAATTCTAAAGTACCCTCTAGAGTTATTACTGGAACTCCCATCCACAAGCAATGCCCAGTCGTTGCACCCCCAGAATGTGGGAATGGATCTAGGGCAATATCAACCTGATTCATATATTCCATAAGTTGATATAAATTACCCTCCTCTTTAAATTCAATATTGTGGAATCCTTTAGAATTAAAATAAGACTCAATAAATTCGTTGTATTCACTATATTTACTCTTAATCATTATTAACTTACAATTGCTATGGTTTTTAAAAATATCTATCCATGTATCAAATACACTATGCTTCAATTTTTTAAGATTATTAAAAAACCCAAATGTAACGAATCCATTTTTATTATATGGTAATTCAGTTATGTCTGGGAAATCAGAAGGTGGATCATAAACTAAAGAATTATCCAAAGAGATTAGTTTTTCAGAATAGTAATACTCATTCTCTGGATGTATTAAATTTACATCTGTGATCTTATATTGAATCTGAGGTATTCCTAGAGAATTAAGAAATCCTAGCCATGTAATTTGTATTGGGGCTGGGTTATGTAAAAAGAGTTCAATCCTATTAGATTGCGTAAAGCCGTTTAAATCAATTAAAATATGTATATTATCATCTACAATAAGATTATAGAGTTCTTGAGTATTTAATCTAGAGCAGTCTTTATAGTTCCCATTGGTCTTGAACTCTTGTGTTATACTATCTTCTATACTACTTAAACTGTAAAAGTAAACATCAAACTTTTCTTTAGAATGTTTAGTAATTAATCCTTTTGTAAAGTAACTTACAGCATGATTTCTAAAATCAGAAGAAACATATCCAATTTTTATTTTATCACTTCGTTCTATCGGTTTAGTATAATTATTTTGCGGTAATAATTCTGAAAATTTATTTCTTAATACTATTCTATCTTCTATACCCATATCTACATAATTAAGACATAAAAAAAAGTCAGCCCATAGATTTAAGTTATGCGGATTTGATGATATTGCTTTATTAAATGTATCTAAACTTAAATTGTGCTTACCCACATTTGAATAGAGGTTAGCCAAGTGCATCAGTATATTATTATAATTAGGATCAATATCAATTAAAAGATTAGCATAATATAATGCTTTTTCATAATACCCTAAATGTGAGTTTAATGCACCTAAATCAAATAGTGCCTGATTGTAATGAGGGTTAATATCTAAGGCTTTTGCATAATAATATAAAGACTTATCAAAATCTCCTAGGTTTGCTGATAGTAATCCACAGTTGTAAAAAAGTTCATCAGTTTCTTTATATGATAACAATTCTTCTAAAGCTAATAAAGCATCTGCTTGGTTATTTGGATTTATAGTATTACCTATAAATTGGAGTATATGGCTCATTGAAATACCATAATGTTTAAAGAAAATATTTATTATAGGATATATAGATTAAAATAAAAAAAGGTTATGAAAATACTTAAATTTTTAGTTTTATTGGTTTTATTAGTTTCTTGCCAAGAGCAACTTAATACCCCATCAACTATTCAAGATGATGTTGAGAAATTAGATTTTACAACTTATTCTGAAAATGTTTATAGCCCTGAATTTACACAGGAGTTCGCGGATAGTTTAATCCAAATTAAAGTGATAAAAGATTCAACTAGACCTAGCACTAAAAGAAATATCTTTCATGGTATTACTAAAAGACTAGGACTAGACAGTACCCAGCAAGTCATCACTGATTCTTTGATTTTTAATCATCAGAATTGCGTACAGGATTGTATCTCTTTAGTGAAAGTAGAAGAAAGAAAAATTATAGATTCTTCTAAAATTGCAATTGAACTTGTTAATTCTGAACTAAAGTTAGGTTTAATTACAAGATTTGAGGCTAGGAAAAAAATATCAGAAATCAATAATTTCACAAAAGCGAGCATACTCAATTTAAATGTAAGATTCAAAGTTAGAGAGTGCATGGAAAATTGTGATACTCAATTCATTTCTGAATTTTCCAAAGTATTAAATCCGACACAACTTAAAAAATTCAATGATTGGTTGTTTAATAACAAACTTCCCAAAGACAAGAAGAAAGATCGTGGATAAATCAAAGCCCCTCAAATGAGGGGCTTTTTTTTAAAACAATTCTAATTGTTCATTAATAATCTTACATTTATTTAGAATTTTTACAGTTTCTTTAGGACTACCAGAAATAGTATCAAATACAATTTTAAATTGAGGGTTATCATTTTCCGAATTGTACCCAATAAATTCTAGAGATATTCCATAATTAAAACCTTTTATAAAATCCTTTTCTATATGAGGTATCTCAATATTAATAGATGGACTCAACGCATTATCTTCTCTGAATTTATTGATTATTTCTTGCTCTTCTTTAGATTGATTAATAGCATTAAATAATATTTCTTTTGCATCTTCCTCAGATGTAGCTAATGTTTTGATACCATTTTCATCTACTTTATAAACAATATTTGATTTAATATCATCGCTTTCACCATGCAACAATAAAACTGGGATATTGATATAATCGATTTCTACTAATGGGGCTTGATTTTGATTTTCCATAAAATATCCTTTTATCTTATTATACTATTTTTACAAAAAAAGTTTATTATTACTTGGTTTTTATTATTTTAATTACTATATTTGTGATGTAATCATTAAAAACACGAGGTAATTATGCAAAGGCCTATTTTTAGTATAGCCAACGACATTAGAGAAGAATGGGGTTCTAAAGTATATTTTGGAGCCAAACCATATTTAGATGCTATGATGTTTTTATCCAAAAATACAGATAAATATGGACTTGATGATGCTAAAAGTATAGTTCTATACTTTTTGTCCAATGCTTCTACATTTAGAGGTGAAAGGGCTAAAGAATTAAAACAGGAACTTAAAGATGTTGTCAAAGGATAATAATTATGGATAAAATTAATTGGCAATATTTCGATCAAGACGATTGCTTACAATTTCTTGATGAACGATATTCTGTCTTGTATTGGATCAATCGTATAGGTGATCTTTATTATTTAAATCACTCATCTGATTTATTTGACTTGTCTAACTATGAAATTATGGATATTTCACAAGACTTAGATTATTTAAAATATCTAGCAGAATCCGATTATCAGAAGAAAATGGAATATATAGCATAAATACCTTTTGATATGGAACCGATTAAAGATTTTTCAAAATTTATAGAAATGTCAGAAAATATGAATTATCATGTTTCTCAAAACATATCTCCGATTGATAATGTATTTAGACCTGAATCAGAATCTTACTTTAATCTACTCAAAGAATCTAGAGAATTGTATAGTAATGGGCAACTTGAAAATTTGAGTGATCTAGATAAAGATTTACTTGAAAACACAGATATTGGTTTATTTGAATCACATGAAAATGAGATGGTGCCTCTTGATTTACCTTTATTTTCAGATGAATACCTAAAAATATTGGAAGCTGAATATAATGGTAGAAATGTAGAGCTAAATAAACCTATGCGAAGCAGTGGACCTAAAAAATACAAAGTGTATGTAAAGAGTCCGAAAACTGGAAAAGTTATTGTTGTGAATTTTGGTGATATTAAAGGCGGTCTAAAAGCTAAAGTTTCCGATCCAGAAGCAAGAAAAAGATTCGCATCTCGTCATAATTGTCATTTAAAAAAGGATAAAACTACTCCTGGTTATTGGGCTTGTAGAGTTAATAGATATGCTCATTTGTGGGGTGGCGTGAGTTATCCTGGTTACTGGTAATAGTATGGAACTACCATTTCAAGAAGATAAAATCAATCACAATACATTTATCCGTGTATTCACAGAAAATACTGATGATTTTGAGTTTATGTGGCATAGGGATAAAGAAGATAGAATAATTCAATCTATAGGGATTACTGATTGGAAATTTCAAATAGATAATGAATTACCTACATCTCTAAATGAGAGTATCTTCATACCTAAAGAAACCTACCATAGATTAATTAAAGGAACTGGAGATTTAAAAATACTCCTAAAAAAACTATAAAAGCCTCTCACGAGGCTTTTTTCATTTACCTTGGCCTTTGTAAGCCTTTCTTTTCGCCTTTGATGGTGTTGGGGATAATTTAGTATTAATACTTTTACCTTGTCTAGTTTTCTTAGGCTTAGACTCCTTTTTAGCGGTTCCACTTCCTGATCGTTTCATAGTGTTTTTATTCTATATATTTAATATAATAATAAAAATATTGTTAGTTTTTTTGGGATATATACATCAAAATAGAATTTTCTAAGTATGAAATTCATAAAATTATATGAAAACTGGCGCGATGATAATTATTCAATTAATGAATCAATATCAACAGCGAGAACTAGATTTTTAGAAACTGAACTAGTGTCTGAAGATGAATTTGAAGAAGCAATGGAATTTGATGTTTCTAAAAATAAGAAATACATTGAAAAAATTCTTGATTTATACATAAAGGGTAAAGATGAAGATGATGAATCTATTCAAAAAATTGGGGGTATAATCAAAAGATTTGATACACTTGTAAATAGAAACAAAATTTCTAATAGCGACATTAACTACTATAAATCATTTAAGAGTTTGAAATCATCTGTTGAAGATGCGGAGATTGGAGAAGTAGAGCAAGAAGCTACTGATTTGAAGAGTGGTGATTTTATGGTAATTAAAGATAATAAGGATTTATTAGTTGTAATTCCTCTAACTCATGAAGCAAGTAAAGAATGGGGATCTGATACAAACTGGTGTACAACAAGTAGTAGTGATTCATATTGGAAAGATTATACATTAAATAGAGATATAACTTTATTTTATATTATGGTAAAAAATAAGTCTCTATTACAAGATTGGTATGAAGAAGAATATGGAGTAATACCTGATGAAGATGAGATGGAAAAATATTATAAAATGGCCGTAGCGGTATATCCTTATGGTGATCAGTTTGAATGTTTTGATAAAAAGGATAATTCTATAGATTTTGAAGTAGTTGAAAAAATTACTGGATTAGGAGAAGATTTCTTTCAATGGCAGGAAAATGAAAAACCTGGTTGGTGGTATGATATACAAGAACTAGACTTAGATCTTAAAGATGTTAGAGAGCTTGAAGACGGTACTATAAAATATGAAGGCGATGTTTATATTGGAAGATATGTCGATTTATCTTCGGACGGATATTTAGGCTATTTTAGTGAAATAACTGGAGATCTTCATTACGAAAACCAAAGAAATTATGATGTTAGTTCTATGGAGGACTGCTCTTTACCCCGTGAAGTTGGTTATGATTTTACATTTATAAATACTAATATTAAGGATCTCGTAGGATGTCCAGAAATAATAGGTAATGACTGTGACATTAGAGATAATGTAGAATTGATATCAATAGAGGGTGCTCCCAAACAAGTAGGCGGAGATTTTATTTATAAGAATACTCCATTATCAAATAGCCGAAATTCAATGATTAGAATGACTGCTAATGATATAAGAAAACATATTAAGGTCGAAGGTCTCATTATAAATGATTATGGCGAATGGGGTGAGGGTGAAAGTGATACTAAACGTTTTTATCACCCAAGCCAAATATCAATGTTTAATGATGACGAAACTCAATCAGAATGAAATACAATCACTAAACGAATCAAATTCTTCATCGGTTAAAGTGGAAAGTAAGATTGAAATTTCCGTTGGGTTTGGATCTTCTGGTAAATGATAATTCATAGCATTCAAAAATTTTATGTATATATTAAAACAATTAAATAAATTCTTATGAAAAAAAATATATTACTATATGAATCTTGGTTAAAAATGAACGAAAGTTCTTACGATAATCAAGGTTATCCAGAAAACATAATTAAGGATGTACAAACATTTTTAGTTCAAAATGGATTTATGGGTGAAATTCGTTCTAATGGGAAAAGTGCTATTGATGGAAAGTTTGGAGATGAATCTAAAGGAGCTTTGATAAAATTTCAACAGTCCAAAAATATAACTGCAAATGGTTTATTAGACGATTCTACATTAACTCTGATGAATTTAAAAAGTCAATCTATAAAGAAAGATACTATTGAGTATGGTGTGCAGACATCACTTTCAATTGTAAAGGATAGTGGAGGTGATAAGATAGAGATAATAGATCCTAAAGCCATTAAGGTTGTATTTACACCAGATTTTAAAAGATTGACAGCAGACGAATGGATTGCTCAAGGACATAAAAATTTTATAAATCTTACATTTTTTGAGTCTAATGGAAAACCTACCGCTAATTTCTTCTCAAATAGTATAAATTACGGAGAAAAATTAAATACACTAGGTAAATGGTGGCCAATCATGGTAACTAAACCTGATATAAAAATATTTAGTAATTTATCCGAAAGCCCTAGTCCCATTGAGGCATTCTCTGGTAGTCATTTCTTAGTAAAAGATGGAGTGGTAAATATTGAAAGGCAAGGTCCAAAAGAATCTGCATTGAGACCCAGAACTGCTATAGGCATTACTAAAAATGGTGAAATCATCGTTATGGTAACACCTAGTAGCGATCTTATAGGTTTTGCTAAAAAACTATATTTAGCAGGAGCGGAAGATGCTATAAATTTAGACGGAGGGGGTTCTTCACTTTTTGTTAGAAATGGTGAGATTATATTTCCAACATCAAGACCCGTACCGACAATTTTAGCTTGGTAAATTAGTTCAACTTTACCCATTTATCAAAACTCATAACCTTTGAGTATTTTTCATTTAAGGATTCATTAGTTTTGGAATCCGCCTTAACATTGAATTGACTAGCTAAAGATGGTAAGTTTTTGTTTAATGCTTTAATATCATCGTCTTTTAGATTAACATCAACTTTAGATGGCTTAACCTCTGGTAATGTTGCTATAACTAGAGCAGATTTCTCAGGTTTGCAATTTGATTGTATTTCTGTATTTGCTTTAGCATAATCCTTTGAAACTTCACCCATCCATTCTGCCGTATTAATGAGTTCTGGTAAAACTGTTGAAGTAAAATTCTTTGCAGCTTCAATCATTGGTTTTCCCATAGTTTGTATAACATCTTTTATGATTGCGGCACCGCCTGTAAATTCAGTCTTTTCAGCCGTTGAAATCCAATTTTGAATAATGGTTGGAAATTCCTTTGCTTTTGGAATATACTCTTTTGCTTTACTTAAACCATCTAACACTTCTGCTTTATTGGATGTATAAACATTTTCTAGCCCAAACGCTATTTCACAGATAGCCAAAGACTTCCATGAATCTTTTATGAGGTTAGAATCAAAATTTCCGTTATTTTGAATATTTAATATACTCTTAGCTAAACCTTCACCCTCACCTTCTTTAGTGAGTGAACTAGATGCTTCTTTAATTTTATTCATAGTATCGTCTGAAGAAAATTCTTCGTTATTTACTATATTTTCAAACTTCAAATCTGGCTTTAAAGATATTGATAAGTCTTTAATGCCCATACACATTTTTGATATACCTAGAAATGTGTCTGGAGTTGATTCAACTAAAGATTTACCAAAGGCGGTAGTATCAACTGGTTTAGAGCCAGAGGTTTTTTCCCAACCTTTTAAAAATATATCCCTACCATCATATAGATTTATTAATCCAGATGCAATAGCTGCCGTGGAAGCTAATTTATTTTGATCCAAATTAAAAGTAGTTGCATAAGTTGAAGCTAAAGTCTGAGATATATTAATTATTGTAGAAGCTATGGATTTCCAATCACTTGATTGTAAAACTGACATTGCCATATATCCTATACTAGCAAATCCAGCAACAGCTTTAGCAGAATCACTTATTTCTTTTACCCAGTCTCCAACTTTTTCTCCAGCTTGCTTAATCCCTTCCCATGCGTCTGAAAAGAAATTTGAAACCGATCCCCATGCATCTGAGAATATATCTTCGTTCAAATCTGTATTCTTTAAAATATCGAAAGATTCATTTGATATGCTGAAACACTCATTATTGAAAAATAATGTTGTATGTGAATTTGTTTTTACGATAATAGGTCTATTATTTTCAGAAACATTATTGAACCAATGTGATTTTGTTGAATAAAGCAAATAAGATTCAAACATAGCATACTGTACATCTTGCATATAAGAATCATCATATTCATTTATGATTCCACTCATTCTTTCTAAAAAATCAATTTTAGTTAAAGATGTAGAAGATTTATTTTCGTTTAAAAACAAATCTACAAATGTTTCTTTGTCTGAGTTTTCTGTTATTGATAGCCAATTTGTAAAGTTCTGAATATAAGCCATATCAAAGTTTTATTTTAAATCAAAGTATATATCAAAAAGTATATGAATAATAACTTATATCATATAATGCTAATTTCACACGGATTACAAGTTTTTTACAGTTCAGAGAAGGCTTTAATTAGGTATTATAGAGGTTATTCTGAGGATGAGACTCTTGATATAATATTCTTTGATCAACTGCCCTTAATATAATTGTAGATGCTTGGAAATTGAGTAAGATATTCGTAGAAATTCACGCCCTTATATTCTTTATTATCAAAATCAATTATAGATTTATCACAATTATCCAATAAAAACTCAGGCTTATTCTTGTAATCTAAAAATATAAAATAACAACCACTCATAATCTTTTTTTCAAACTGATTCCGATTATATTCTCTACACGGTTGCCATCTACATGTACCTATTTTTTGTAAGTCCTCAAATGTTTTTGGATTCCTAAAATTTAGGAATAACTGATTCTCATCTATTCTTTTCTGAAAATCTGAAAATTGTTTTATAAATGGTGGTTTCATAATTGAATAATTACATAAAATAAGAAGTTTATACTACATGAAATTAAAAAGACTTCTTAATTTTGGATATATATCTTACTAATTATCATTCTTTATAGAAATGAACTAAAATTTTAAAAACAAGGTAATGACTAATAAACTGCAAACATCGTATAATAATTATTTAATATCGTTAAACGAAAGTGTTCTTAATGAAAAGTTATTTGATTTTGATGATGATGTTGATTTTATAATCAAAGAATCGGGCATTTCTGATTTCTTTAATGATGTGGAAGCTGGTAAAAAACCATATTATGAGGAAATAATGAATGATGAAGAACTTGCATTTTTGGTAATTAAATCAGATGAACTTAAAAGTGAGGATGCTATAAAAGCACATGCGATAAATCCAATCACTATTTTAATAGGATTTGCTAAAGGTAATATTGGTAGCCATTATAATCCCAAAGACAAATATATTTTGGCTTCTCCTAATAGATCAGCATTTAAAACATATTATCGTAAAGAAGAAGAATTATTACCTAAATTTAAGCAAAAGACATTAAAGCAGGATTTGTCTTTAAATAGATTAAGATATGCGCTAGCACATGAATTATCACATTGGATTAGCGATAGCTTACATAACAGCCACATTGAAAAACTTATAGACCGAGCTAATGAATTAAATAAGGCTGATTATATGAAACTTAAAAAGCATGATGTAAATATGACTTATTTTGAAATTGATGCTTTAGTTCATTCTATAAAGGATATGAAAAGAAATTATACACAAGAAGAATGGGATAATATGTCTCTGGAGGATATTATGCTTGATTATACGGCATTGTATTCCGTAGATCAAATACTGAAAGAAAGATATGGATTAGAAGTTTCTTTGATATGGCAAAAAAACTTGATACAAAGAATGCATCGTGAAGGACTTTTGGGTAAAAAGATGAGGTCCTTTTATAAAGAATTAGATTTGGATTTATAAAAATATTTTATTATATTTGTACTAATATTATTATTTTTAAGGATAGTGAAATGAAAAAGATGAATTCTAAGTACAAAGAAATATTTGAAGTCTGGAAAGAACCTATGATTGATTATAGAACTGAGACACCTAAAAAAAGTGGGGGTACACTAAAGAAAGTTTTATTACATCCAGTTTCAATATTATTCTACATTACATTCTCGTATTTCTTCTACACATTTCATAGAATTTTCTCAAGATGATTTGAACGCATAGACATAAAAAAACCAAAGTCTTTTGAACTTTGGTTTTTTTTACTCTAAAGGATTTTTCAATACAGTTTTCGGAGTTTAGCATGAGCCTCTAGAGTAGAGTTGGGTGTCTTGCCACACCTATTTCATATAAGTACTCTTACAACACTTTCTGGGTATAGCTTACACTTTTCAAGAAGTTCTAAAATGAAATTATGAATATTATCTTCCGTTTTAGTATCATCTAAAATTCTTTCCAAATGAACTATGTAATCCTTTGCTTTTTGGATATTAAATTCATCTGGATTCAAAAATAATGATTCTATTTTAAATTTGCAAATGGAATTTAAAATTTCTTTGTTCATATTTACTCTATAATTAACTTTATAGTATTGCTTTTCCTCAACATAGTCTGACAAGAATATCATAGAATCATAAATGCTTGACATAATATTACCTCTTTTACAATGAATGCGAATATACAAATAATAATGTATAGAAAAAAATTTTTTTATTATTTCAAAAAATGTTATATTTGAACTTATGTTGTAATATAATGTATAACCATTATGTACATCAGATTATTTACAAATTTATGGAGTTTTTAATGAGGTATATCCTTATACTTCTGCTTTGCTTGTCTGTGACCGCTGCAAAGGGAAAGGAAAACGACAATCTATTTAAAAAGATTGTTACAGGTGGTAATAATAACGCCACCATAGGTCAAGTATTAGCGGGTTATAAAAAAATGAATGGATCAGTTCCATATAGCCATGCACACATTGGTATTAGAATACCAAGACTACTTACAACTTCGGTAAATGAAGATCGAGTTGTTTTTAATGGGTCAAATGTATATCCAAACCCTACAAATCAAGATTTTGTATCATACGACAGTATGAATAACTTAAAATCTATCATCGTTACTGATTTGTTCGGTAAAATTATTGAGAATGCTGTTGATTATCAAAATCAAAGAGTATATCTCCCATATAGAGGCGTTTTCTATATTAAGTTCACAACGAATACAAACAATGTATACACATCAAGTGTAATTTTTAATTAAATAAGAGGATTTTGATGAAAAACCTAGTTATTGTGTTTCTCGCTCTAATTGCAGTTAATCTGTCTGCACAAACAACAGATTTACAATATCAAGCACATGTTCCAGCAAATACTTCTGGTGTTGAAGGTACATTTTCTGCTTATTTGGCAGATTCTAGCTTTAATGAAGATTCACATATCAACGCATTTGCATTTTGGTATGTTGAAGGTATGAAAGTACAAGTTAATAATGGTATGATCAATGTTTTGCTTGAAAATATTCCTGATTCAATTTTGATGAATCATCAAGGCAATATCTTTGTATATGCTTATTTGAATGGAGTTAATCTAGGAAAACTTGCTTTGCATAAAGTTCCATATGCGGTTTCTTCAAGATTCAGTAGCAGATCAGAACTTGCACAAAATGCTGTAAATGCAGAAAGATCGGCTACTGCTAGACGAGCAGGAGTTGCAGATACTTCTATTTTGGCATTGAATAGTTTGAGATCTGGTGTTGCAGATTCTTCTGTAAGATCTGCTCATTCTGTACATTCAGCACTTGCTGATTCGGCATTGAATTCAAGAAATGCAAGTCGTTCACAAATTTCCGATAGTTCTTTAATTGCACTTGAAGCCGTTTATTCTAGATTATCTGGGTTTTCTGCTAATAGTGCAAAAGCTGATATTGCGGATAGTGCATTTTATGCAATTCAATCCAATCACGCATATCGTTCAGATTCTGCACAATATTCAGTAAATTCTAATCATTCTGTATACGCAGATACTGCATTGTATTCAAATAACTCAGGTCATTCTGCAACTTCTACAATTGCAAGTAATCTTCAAGATTCCGTAATCGTTGCAAGTCATATTAAGAATGGATCTGTAAAGTTGAACGCATTAGATGGTGGTATGTCTGCTTCCGTAGGTTCATATGCAATGGCTGGACAAAATGGTCTTATTTGGGCTGTAAATCCTCACCATTACACGAATTCAGTTTCATTACATACAATTGCACCTGCAACTCTACCTAACACCTCACGCTATATTGTGAGCCGTGTAGCAGTTGACTATAATATGGTTACAATTACAAATCCAATTATGGGTCAAGTCGTAACTATTCATAATGGTTCTACTGCAAATGTTGTAACATTGAATGGTCTCACATGGAATATTGATACATTCTTGAGTGTTGTTATCCCTGCTGGTCAATCAAGAACACTTTGGTATTCTGGAACAAACTGGATGGTTATTCAATAATCATTCACTACTTATTGAATAAACCCCATTCCGAAAGGTTTGGGGTTTTTTATTACTTGAGGGATTCAAACCAATTCAAAAGTTCTTCCCAATTACCACCATCAGAGTTATCAGGGGTTGCTGCAAAATTAAAATCACTATTGGCATAAGCATCTGAATGGTCGGCTATTCTAACTTTATAGTCTTCTCCATCTGGGGCTTCAAAAGTAAGATATACCGTTCCAGTTTGTGCTTCATGAATTTTAACATATTCTACCCCTTTACCTTTAATATAATCTTTGAACTCTTGTGCCCAATCTAACAATGATTTGTAGTTCTCATCAAATATGAATTTCTCCCCACCTAAATTTATGTAATTATCTTGTAATGATCCCATATAAGCTTCATCTCCATACATCATTTTCTCAGCGTTATCATCATATATCCCAAAAGATGTATCATAAATATCTCCAGTTGCATAATCTATTTCAAAATCTACATTATTGCTGTTCACCCAATGCATAATAAAGTTTTCAAATTCTTCTCTATCGTTAAATGTATGCGTGTGGAATCTTTCCCAAGACTCAAACAAAAATATATGTTTCATATCTATCGTAAATTTGATGTATATATCAAAAGCCCCCAATATCTTATGGATAAAGGGGGCTTATATTATCTATATTTTTTATCATTTATGCGAGTTCAGTTTTACCAATGAAAACCATAAATTCTGGATTATAAATTGTGGTTATCTTTTCTCTATCACCAGAAACGTGCTTTACAACAATACCTGCTTGTGGGACAGTATCATTTGTATTCTCTACATAATTCTTATAGACAAATTGATTCTGAATTTCCTCATCCCATTCTCCAGTATGTAAAATTTCAATATGAGGTAAATCTAAAACGGTGTCAAAGATTAGTTTTACAAGGTCTGGGGCAATGAAATTTTTATCTTCAAAAATATCAGTTCCTACAAATTCCATAGAAGATAAGCCATAATCGTATGATTGATGTATGTCTTTACCATACACCACACCATAAATTGTAAAACCCTCTTGAATATGGTTTTTCGTTAATCCTTTAACTGTATTCCAAAGTTTATTTCTAAGGTCGTACTTGGTTTCTATAAACTCAAAGAAATCTGTATTATAGTTTAATTTGCTATCGTAGAAGTTTCCATTATCTATTATGTCATAGACATATTTATAATCAATCCATTCATCTGCGATTCTAAGCCATTTTTTAATCTTATCTAAAAGAGAAAGTCTTTCTTTTTTTATTATACCAAAATAACAATTGAATCCGTAGATTTTCCGAGTCATTTGAACTTCATCATCAGGTGTGGGGATATACATATTTACTCCAATTTTAGTTAATATTTATTTCTGTGTAAATGCGATTTTGTTTTATATTTTAATATTTTCGTTTATTATATTTTCAATTACAACCTATTCTTAAAGTGAGTTTGGTAGTAAGAGAATTATTTTAAATATAAAATAACAAAAATACTCTATATATCCAATTATTATTGTAATTTTGTAAAAGAACATTTTTTGTAAATAGAATACAAAGTATAAACATTTATGAGGAGATTATGTCCAAACGAACAAAAATTATCATTATCGTTCTTGGTTTAGTTCTAGTTAATGTGATTGGCTATTACTTTATCAATAAACATATTTCGGAAAAGAGGTATGTTAGAAAAAACTACTTTTCACCAGAAGCCCAGAGAGATGTTCAGGCTTTGGAAAAGGCTATGAAGATAATGAGGCAAAAGAATTGTAATGATCCTTTGAGTTGGTATTATCAAGGTGCTATTCATTGGATCCCTGATACTATTACTAATAATCCTTTATGTGAATCGTATCATACATACCTAGATAAAAAACTCGCTTGGGATAATTGCACACATACCCCAAGTGGCAAGGAGAAACTACATTTTTTAGTCTGGCATAGACTATATGTATATCATTTTGAAAAGATTGTTAGAAGATTATCTGGACATGAAGATTTCGCTTTACCTTATTGGGGATATACAAATAATAACCCAAAGGACAAAATACTTCATCCTAAATTTAGAGAAAATGGATCATCATTATATGAGCAAGCCAGATTTGATAGTTTGAATCAAGGATTTCCAATTTCTGGAGAGATTGAAAGGGCACTTGATTTGACAAAACTAATGTCTTACACATCACTTAAGATGTTTAGTGATAATATTAATGCTGCACCACATGGTGCTATTCATGATTACATTGGGCATGGTAATGATCCAGAGGGTAAAAGATATTTTAACCAAATTACCAACACATATACCGAAGATGGACTTATGGGATGGGTACCTACCGCTGGTTTTGATCCTATATTTTGGATGCACCATTCAAATATAGATAGAATTTGGCAACAATGGACAAACTCACCTAATGGTGTTGAATTTACAATAGATGATTTGAAATCTATCCCTTGGGATTATACATTTTTTGACGAAAATGGAAATAAGGTTACATACGATATAGAAGATGTTATTAGAGTAATTTACAGAATGGACTATGACTTTGATGATACAAAAGTTCAGAAAGGAGGTAATTCTGATAATAGATTGAGAGCAAATAATCAAAAGATAGTTGCTGACCACAAACCAAATCTATTATTCAATACGAATAAAACTACTGAAGTGGTAGTCAAAACTCCAAACTTATTAAGAGCCTCAAAATCTAAAAGTAAAGTTATTATAAAAGTTTCCTTTACGAAAAGACCAAAAGGATCGTATGAGATTTATGTGAATCCTGGTTTTAATGAAACTCTTAAACCAAGTAATCTTTCATTTGTGGGTTTTATGACATTCTTTGGAGCCGATCATGAACTTAAAGGTAAAGACTGTGGTGGTGGATGTTGTAAAGAAACGACAAGTGATGGTAGAACACTTATGACATTTGAATATGAAACTTACTCATATACCGATTACAAGTTCACATTCTATAAACATAGTGGGCTTCATAGTGGTGATCTAAAAATAGAAAGCATACAAATTAAGCGATAAAAAAAGAAACCCTCAGAAATGAGGGTTTTTTGTTAGTTCCTTGCTATTTTATCGGTTAATAATTCACCAGTAATGATATTCGTTTGTATTGTTGTTGATTCTAGAGAAGGAACTATTAATCCTCCATCTTTCAAGAACTCAAGCATATCGCTATGCGTTAAAAAGTTCAAGTCCATAAGGTATTTTGTAACTACATCTAAATTAGCGGTTTTATAGTAATTAACAGAATAGTCTCTCACTCCTTCAAAATACTCTGATCTGAACTGTTTATTTGCCTCTTCACTATTTGATGTGAATAAATTATAAAGCCAGTCACTAGGATACACTGAAGCAGATTCTCCACCACTTTCTGCTTTAACATCTTCTATTTCATTCAAATCACCAGTAATATCATACCAACCTCTTTGATGCATATTCATAAGGAAATTGTAAGATTCTCTAATGATTTGTGACATTTCTTTCTGTGTTTTATAATAATCCAATGAATTTGTAGCAAGATTAGAAAAGAACATCAAAGTACCAAATAGTCCTATTCCAGAAATCATAATATTACGAAATTCAGCAGAGGCACTATCGGGATTAAAAATAGTATATTTCTCTAATCTTCTTTTTGTATTGTAAAATGGAATATTAAATAAGAAAGAGATATAAGCACTTGTAGGTACTTTTGAATTATGCTTTATGTTTTTGAAATTATCTTTCAAATGATTAATAATGATAGGTGCCTGTGGATTTGAACCCTTCCACATAAAAGCATAAAACTTGTAGCATGTAATACTGTTTGAATAGAAGTTTACATAATGTCTAAAGGTATTTTCTTTCTCGGCATCGGGGGTATCTTTAAGAATTTGAGAAATTGTTTTACCTTTATTTTCTGATATGCTTGACATTCCCTTGATTTCAGATTCTATGGCTTGTCCCCTAGATTTTAAATCTTCCAGAAATTCTACAGCTACCTTAAAGGCATCTTCGGACATAGAAGCGGGGAGTGGCATTTTCCAATATTGGATCATATCATAAAAATTCGTGATGAATTTCTTGGATTGATAATCACCAGTTAATTCTAATTCTTTATCATCTTCGTTGAGCCATGATTCAAATAATTTGATGTATTTCATACTATGGTTATTATATTTAAGAAGTGTAATCTATCTTGTAGACTTCTAATGGTTGGAATAGAATTACAACCTCCATACCATTATCAAATTTGTAATATGCCCCTTTGAATATTTTTCTTACATCTTCTAATAATAAATCAAAGTTTATAGAACCTTTATCAACAAATCCTTTAACGGCATTAAAAACATCTGGGTAATTAGCGTATAAATCTTCTGGGTTATTTCTATAAGATTGTATTGCATTGTTAATCTTTATTATCTCTCTACCGTCTATAAAACTAGTATACAAATATTTACTTAAAGAAACAATATCACGCTCGGTATTTTCTAAATCAAGATAATAAAAAACTCTTGGGACATCCGATCTTTTATAGTCTCGCATAGACCAAGACATTCTGTTTTTAACAGTTTCCTCTGGAGAAAGAACAGCTATATCACCCAAGTCATACTTTGTATAGTGATATAGCTGTGTTTTTCCTTTTAATGTAACATCATAATCAGGTTTATCTGAATCATGATACTCTTCAAATAGTTTAATATGTTGCACTATGACTTAGGACATTTTTACTATATATCTGATTTTTTGTATTTGCTCTGATAAATTGATTTTCCCATTTGAAATATTCAATTCCATTTTCTACTAATGGCTTATTTCCAAAATGACCATACTTAGCGGTTTTAGCATAAATAGGATTTTTTAGTCCTAAAATATCTATAATGGATGTAGGTGTTAAATCTTCTAAATTAAAATCACCAAGTCCGTATTCTTTTCCATTTTCAGGATTATAAATCCTATAGGACACTGGAAATCTTTCACCGATTGCATATGCCAATTGAACTTTAATTTTCTCAGCATCGGGATTATTTTGAAGTGTAGTTAAGGCGATATGTCTAGCCATATACGCAGCACTTCTATCTACTTTGCTAGGATCTTTGCCAGAAAATGCACCTCCACCGATTTCACAATCCGCTCCATATTGATCCACAACAATCTTTCTTCCAGTCAAACCAGAATCAGAGACAGGTCCACCAATATTCCAAGTGCCTGCGGGATTGATATAGTATTTCGTATCTCTATTGAATAGATTTTGTATGTTTTCGGGTAATGTTTCTAATACATTTGGGAGAACCAAAGAATGAAATACATCACGCAAGTTTTTCAAGGATAACTCTTCGGTGTGACAAGTTGAGAAAACTACGGAATGGATGCTCTTTGCAGATCCACCTTCAAAATTAATTGAAATTTGACTTTTCATATCAGGTCGGAACGCATATTTGGAATTAATTCCATTATATGCTTCCATAATGAATTGTTTTGCTAAATAAATTGGCAATGGCATATTTGTTGGTGTCTCATTCGTGGCATATCCAAACATAATGCCTTGGTCACCAGCTGCGATTTCTCCATCTCCACTTACAACAGCTCCATTGATTTCGGAGGACTGTTTAGAAATATCAAAATGAATGTTACATGTTGTTCCATTAAAGATATGTTCATCAGAATCATACCCAATATCAATAATTGTATCTCTTACGGCTGATTCAAGGAAACTGTTATTTAGTTCACATTTAGAAGAAATTTCACCAGCCAGATAAACATTATTACCTTTTACTAAGGTTTCACATGCAACCTTCGCATCGGGATCAACAGTTAGATAAGCATCCAAAATAGCATCTGAAATTTGATCCGCTACTTTATCAGGGTGACCAGGAGAAACATACTCACTAGTCCAAACATAAGAATTACTACTCATAAAAAACTCCATAAAATATAAAAATTATTTAGATAACAAATATTGATCTACAAAATGAGCCAATAGGAAACCAAAAAATAAAATAGATGTAATTAAGGCAACACCTAGCCCTATTGCTACTATACGAATTAATTTTCTTAACATATAACTATAATTAAAAATGAATAACATTTACAAACATAATAAAAACAAATATATTTACCAAATATTATTTTAAAAATAATGTTTTGCGGTTTCAAAACTTTTTATTATATTTGTATCGAAATGAAAATGATACTATCAAAACAAAAGGTTTCTTATGAAAAAGAAAGCAAATGTATACTTAAAAATTAAACGCCAAACTATGCTTGAAGCTGGTGCATACGATGGTCGTTTTAGAACTAGAACGGTTGAAGACAAAAGAAAAAAGATGAACAAAAATCTTTGTCGTTCTTATAAATATAATTTTCAAACAAATTAAAAGGATATATTATGGCTGAATATCAAAAAACCATAACAGGTATCGCTATCCACCCTAAAGGTCAGGACTTTTTCAATTCTGTAAATGATGGCATTAAAGTTCAATTTTCAGGTAATAAATCTAGTTTTCATGTTTCAATTAATAATGATCAAGAATTCATTATGGAATACGAACAGGCTATTGAAATAGTTAAAGCAATGAAGATGCTAATTGAACAGAAGGGTGTCGGTGGCGAATAATACCAAAAAGAATAAGAATTTCAAACATCATATAAAATCAAATGGATAATAATAAGCAAAAGACTTATAGAGCCATACGGCATGATGTGGTTCGTGCGAAACAAAACAATAATGAAGCTGAACTTCATCATCCAGACGAAAAGATTAATCAAATAATAAATGTATTTCAAGAATTTGGTATTTTGAAAGATAGTGATACTAAAATTCTAGAATTATTTTCAGGTAGAGGTAATCTTACCAATATTTATAAAGAATATGGTAATGTTGTATGTTATGATAAAAAATACCTCAAAACTGGAGATAGTTTTTTAGAGTACCATAGATTGATAGCAGATAAGAAGAAATTCGATGTAATTGATTTGGATCCTTATGGTTTCCCTAATAGATTCTTTCCTGATATTTTTCTATTGATGGATAAGGGTATTATGTTTATCACTATGCCTAAACCATATGTCAATATTTTAAATGGAATAACACAGACCCATTTAATCAGTTATTTTGATAAGCACAACCCTAATATTGATGAAATTATAGAACGGACTGTATTATTCGGTTTATGCCACTGGAGGAAACTTGAATTGGTAAACATAGTTGATTGCAAAAGTGTGTGGAGATTGGTATTCTTTGTAGAAAAAGTTAAAGCCACTGAATATACTGGTGTACGTAATAGATAAACTTTTTAATCTTATAATGGAATAAATTATGAATGACATTAAAGCAATGAACGCATATATTATAATTACTGATGCGGAAGATGGAACAAAGAAGTTTGAAGTATCTTTAACACCAGTTGAGAACTCAACTAAAGTAACTATCTTACCGAATCATTCTGCTCAATATCTTGAAAAGGGCGGAGTTTTAAATTCTGATGATATTTTGACTATTATCAGTAATGTGAAGGATAAAGAAGATTACCATGTGTCGCTAATATATCTGACACAATCAATGATATTAAGGAAACTTAGATTATTGTAATGTGGATGTTTTGTAGTTCAAATATCAGGTTAAAACTGGCAATTAAACTACGATATATAGAATAAATATAAGTATCTATAATGGTTATCACATCTTTTGAATCATGGAAGAATCAACATAAATCCACGCAACCTTTAACCAATTTATCGGAAAAGTTATTACTTAAAGATTGGAATTTATACAGAAAGATGGTTGCGGAAGCATATAATAATGCCCCTTCATTTGAAAAGAGTGCGGTTAAGCATTGGGAAGCATTAAACGATTCTAATCGCAAATTATTCAAAAGATTACTATCTAAAACTAAAATCACTTTGATTAGTGAAGATGATTCTCAAGTCGGTACATTGTTAGAATTATCAGGTCGCCCTTATATTATTGAAAAGATTGAAGGTGAACCATATGATAGTCAAAAGGAAATGAAAGAACAATGGGAACAAACAGGTAATTTAATGATAAGTATAGACCACTCCACCCATCCCATATTCAGTGTTTCTGATAATGTTATATTTAGATGTGTTCATGATTTTATAGTCCATATTCTAGGGGATCATCCTTTTGGCGATAAGGGTGAAATAGCATCCTATAACAACCACGCTAAAATGGCTCCACCAGAAGCTTTACCTGCACTATTTACTGAGATCGTAGGTCAAGCATGTTATGCAGTAGAATATGGTGAATTCCCTGAACAAAAGATAGCGATATTAGATGGATTTGACTATAGGGATGTAGGTTCTGTTGAAGGTTATGAGATTAAAGATAAAGAATTGCAAGTAGATTAATAAAAAAATAAAATTTGCATTTTTTATTAGGATATATCATTTATTTTTATTATTTTTGAAATAGAAATTATTAGAATTTTACTATAAACTATTTTATTACTTTGGAGAATTTTTATGAGAAAGATGCTTTTTGTTTTAGCATTTATTTTTTCGGTCGGTAATTTATTGGCACAAACTAGTCGCAGTAATGCAATCGGATGGAGAAATGGTGTACTGACAACATATTGTGAAGAATATGATTTAATGCTAGATAATAATAAACAATGGGTTTTACCATGGAACTCAAACAGAAAATCTGTAAAAAATGCTTTGATTAGAGACGGATTTAAAATTGAAGAAACCGACTCTACAATCTTATGGAAATATGAAGATTTTATAAAATTTGAAATTCAGTTTACCGAAGATTCTAAGATCAAGAATATAGGGATGATTATTATTTTAAAACCAATAAATGGTATACAAATCGCAGATGCCTTACTAACTAAACTTGAATCTGTATATCGTGAAAAGGGTAAAATAAGAGATAATGATGGTAGTGCTACTTCTTATGTGTGGCATAATACTAGTTGTGATAAAAGCGTAGTAACTATGCTATACAGTAGTTTAGTTAATAAAGATACATATGTCATTACACAGTATTCTTCCCAATTACAATAAAGTAATTACAAATCAACTATAACATAGTATCATTGCTGAAATAGAATAAAATAACCACAAATAAAATGAGAAAATCTATGAAGAAGTTCTTGAAGGTTGCGTCCCTTACAGCAATGGTAGTTGCAGCAATAGTTGTAATAAGCAAAAAAACTAAGAAGAAAGATAAGTATCAAGAAAATAATTCTTTGTTTATCTGAGAAAATGTAGTATATTAGTATTAGTTCTTTTTGGTTATAGTTGATTTAAGTGTTGGGCCTATAGCTCAGTTGGTTGGAGCATCGGACTCATAATCCGCAGGTCGAAGGTTCAAGTCCTTCTGGGCCCACTTGATTTTTAAATAACATAACTACTTCATATGCATAGTAAAAAAGAAAAGGTAGATTACTTCTTCGGGCAACCTATTATTACAGGTCGAGGGGATAGTAATAAAGCTACTTTCAAAGATTCTGGAAGAGAATACGCAGTATCTAAAGTTAAGAAATCTGGACTTTTGTACGAATCAAAATTTAATGATAGTCTTTTCATTATAAATGGAATAAAAGGCAAAGTTGAATTTTATCCAGGTACTGGTGTATTTGTATGCAAGTCCACAGGGTACAGAGGCAAAGGTGCAGATAATATGATCAAGTATGCCAAAACTGGACAAACGAGTTTTTAATTATATTTTATTAAGGTAAATGATGAATCAGTCAGATAATACAAACCCTAAACAAAGGATGCAAGTTGATATTTCACTTGCAACTGATGTTGTATGTTCTTCCTGCGGAAATCAATTTTTTCAGCCAGTTCTCATGTGTAAAAAACTATCTGCTTTGGTTTCTCCATCTGGAGAAGAGATTTTGATTCCTATTGAAACTGCTATTTGTACAAAGTGCGGTAATATTAATGAAGAATTTGATCCTTCTAAAAAGATGTAATCTGTTTTTATATCTTTTTATTATACTATTAGTTCCTTTAAAATCTTACTCTCAAAGAATAATTCCGACTTGGGATAATAAAGTCCTACAATCATATTGCATAGAATATGATATAATGGATCATCCAACAAAAGGCAGTTGGATTGTTTCATGGGGTACCTCTAAAGAATCTTTGAAATATGGATTGAGTCAAGAAGGTATAACTTATCAGGAAACTGATTCGAGTGTAATTTTCAAAGAAAATTATTTCTCTCATCACGAATGTATTTTTGATAAAACCAATAATCTTTACTCGGTAAAAAGTTTTCATTTGTTTACGGTTCAACTAGGTATTGATTATTCAAAGAAACTAAGAAAGAAATTAATTATTCTTTTTGGAAAGGCACCTAAAACAAATTCATACTATGACAATGGAATTGTTTATAACTGGATGACGGATAAATGTTTTTCAATAGTAAGTAGTTCAATTATTAATTATATCAATGATGGTGGTTCATACTACCTTTACCATATAACTAGTAACTATCATTACTAATATTATTTTTGTAGTTTAATTATTTAGGATATTATTATGGGAACTCGTCATTTAATAGTTGTGACAAGTCAAAATAAAGTTAAGGTTGCACAATATGGTCAGTTTGATGGTTATCCTTCTGGACAAGGTGCAGATATATTGAATTTTATTTTAAGTGCAAATCTATCTGAATTTAAAAATAAAGTTGATGCTCTTTCTTTTTATACTGAAAAGGAAGCTGATAAACTGAATCCAGAAAAAAATCCAGAGATCAGTAGGACTACATCATCAGAAATTTTAAACTTGATATATGATGGTAAAGTTACAAAAGTGTATAACAATGAAGTATTTGCTGCAGACGGTCTATTCTGTGAATATTGTTATGTTTTAGACCTTGATACATATAAACTTGAAGTTTATACTGGAAGTAAAACTGATCTTACCCCAGAAGATAGATTTTATCATTTAATGGGTTCTGTAGAAAAGGATTCTCAATATAAACCTGTTAAAAAGGTTGTTGAATTTGATATGAAAAATCCTCCTAAAGTTTCCAAGTTCATTGAAGAAACTGAAATGGCTATTGAAAAACTTTATGAAATCAATAGAGCTTAAATTCTTAAAAATATTTTGATAATTTGACTTTTTGTTTTATATTTGTGTAGTATAAAGCAGAATGCCTGGGTGGCGTAATGGCAGCCGCAAACGACTTAAAATCGTTTTTTCGTAGGAAAGTACGGGTTCGAGTCCCGTCCCAGGTACTACTATTTTTCAATCAAGTTACCATCAAATAATTCTTGGGATCATGATTAACTAAAGGAGTGCTATGAAGACAGATCAGAAAGAAATACATGTATTATCATTAGGGGCTGGGGTTCAATCATCCGCTATTGCACTTATGGCAGCGAGAGGTGAATTTGAGCATATGCCTGACTGTGCAGTTTTTGCAGATACTCAGAGTGAGCCTGAATCAGTCTATAAATGGTTAGAATGGTTAGAGGGGCAACTTCCCTTTCCTATTCATATATGTACTAAAGGTAACCTATCATAAGAAAGTTTAATAGTGAGAGTTTCTGAAAAGGGGAATAAATATGTAAAGGGTGTAATACCCGCATATACTTTGGATAAAAATAATAAACGTGGAATTCTGTTAAGGCAATGTACAGGTGATTATAAAATAACACCAATTCGTCAGAAAATAAAAGAACTTTACCCAAAGAAAAAAATTGTTCTATGGATGGGTATATCTCTTGACGAAGCAGCTAGAATGAAAGATAGTAAAATCAAATATATTAAGCACTATTATCCTTTGATTGAAAAGGGTATAACTCGGAATGGGTGCATTAATTGGATGGAAAATATGGGTTATCCTAAACCTCCAAGATCAGCATGTGTGTTTTGTCCATTCCATTCTAATGAAGAGTGGTCTAGATTAAAGAGAGAGGAACCAGAAGAATTTCAAAGAGCAGTAGAATTTGAAAAAAATATCAAAATGCGACAGAAGGAGTATTGGATTCTAAACCATTCCTCCATAATTCTCTAAAACCACTTGATAAAATTGACTTTTCAAGCCACAAACAAGTTGATTTATTCAACAATGAATGTGAAGGTATGTGCGGAATATGAAACATTAAGTGGATCCCAATATACCTATTAACTATATGTTCTTCATATGATCTCATTCTTAAAAAAAGGCAAAGAAGCTGAATATCTTTTATGTGAACTCTTCCAGTTATTCGGTGAAACAAAAATGGCTTCTGAGAATGAAGACATATATGAGCATTGGGATTTTTCATTTACTATACGAGTTGATGTTAAAACCATGAAAAAACTCAATAGAAATGATGAAGATTATAATGAGAATATACACTGGATTGAGCTGAGAAATGTACACGGAAAAAGAGGTTGGGTACATGGGAATGCTCAAGTTATTGCATTTGAAACAAAGTTGGCTTGGATTCTAGTAGAGCGACCTAAATTGATTGAATTATTAGATAAAAAAATAAT
>JACCDT011122102.1_pt1 | contig 58850 bp, 72 predicted proteins | sample 7446291 | NCBI WGS metagenome assembly JACCDT01 (sample SAMN15323446, study PRJNA562643) | freshwater metagenome | isolation source: river surface water | place: USA:Blue River Watershed | collected 2017-08-17
AAAAGAAGGTGTGGTTCGGCCTCTTTTAACGCGCCCCGCCCGCCGCAGGAGTTTGCAGCTCCCAGCGCGTGAAGGTATGGTGCATGCTCGGATAGAGGCGCTCCGCAGCCTTCTCAGCAGTCATACCCACAGGCATCTGCAGACAAGCAGTAAGGGTAGAGTAGAGAATCGCGTGCGCCTCTGCGCGGTCCGCTTCCCTCTCCCGAAATCCGCTCACACACTGCCAACGCTTCTCAGCCGTGCTGGGGGCCGTTGCCATTGTGTCAAAGTCTATCGCGTAAGAGGAATGGATGACCGCCTCGCCCCCGCCGCGGCACATCAATTTTAATCCGAACTCCTGCTTGCGGCCACCGTCCATGGCGCATTCTCCCGTTCTCCATCAGAATGAGCGACTTCGCCACATATCGCCCCTCAGGCGTGTCTGCTTCTCCCTCTCTTCCTCCCTCTGCCCTTATCACCTTTCAAGGACAGATTGAGGAGATTCTCCGCGGATATGGAGTTGACCTGTCTGGCACAACATGGGTCCCTGTAGATAAGACAGCCATTCACACACTTGATTTCAAGTATCATATGCGCCCCCTCCATCTCTATGCCTCCATTCGCCACATGGAGCTGGGATTCGGCATTTCCTATCTTTCCGATTTTGGCACACGCGAAGTGATTTCCGCTCCGCCCGCCATTGCCCCTGTGGAGGCCGCCGCGGCCATTCAGCGCACCTTTGCACGGGTCTGGAGTGCGGGACTGCCTCCTGTAGCCGCTGCCGACCACACCGCTTAAGAAGCAAGCACCTTTCCCCTATACAGTGAACCGCAACCATGGTCAACGGATTTCGAACCTTTTTCAAGAGTTTATTCGCCAAGCCCCCAGCGACCGTCGAGAATAATCCTACAACGACAACACCCTCGCCCGCCAGCACTGAAAAAGCGGTGGACGTGGTTCCGCCGCCGGTTCAAGCTCAGGCCACCCAGGCGGAGCCGCGTCTCCTACCCAAACCGCGTGCACCGACGCCTCCTCGGCCACGTCAACCAACGCCCCCCAGTCCTCCGCGCGCCCCGCCTCCGAGTATAGAATCGGCCCCCTCTACACTCAGCACGCGCTCCTCCTCTCCAGCCGAAGCTGAGGCCGCTAGCGAAAGCAAGTACAAGCGTTTCACTCCTTCAGGTTTCACTCCTTCAGGAAAGGGGTATATCATCACGGCGGCCCAGCGTGCAGTCGCCGAAGCTGAGGCCGCTGCCGCTAGCGAAAGCACGCCGGCTCCTGTTCAGCCAGATGCCGAACCATCTCCTCCGCCGTCGGTAGAGTCACCCCCAATTGAAGCAGCTCCGCAGGAGCCCACTTCAGCTCAGGAACCGCTTCCAGCGCCTCCACAAGTGCCTCACTCTGAGGAGACCCATGTTCCACTTGGTAAATCATGTGAACCATTTCCCGAAGCATTGAGCGTGTGCACCGAGTCAGATGAATCTGCAGCCCAAATCGTCCAGGCCGAAGAAGGGCGGGGTCAATCCGCTCAGGGTGGTTCGTCGTTGCGATAATAATGCGGCCGTTGCCTGATTCCAGGCCGTCCAGTTTTCGAAGCAGATAGCCGAGGTCGAGTTTATCGGCCGCGGCTTTCCGCTCTTCGCGCAGCTCTTCCATGAAGTCACTGCTGCCGCCCCCCTCCTTTTTCGCACCGCCACCCGCCATCATCATCAGGGCCATCTGCGTCATATCGGGTCCAGCGGCAGCCGCTACAGCCCCCTCTCCTGAACTCCCCTCTTCCTCCGCATCGCGCCGTGCCACACCAGGCATCGTGTCAAACTCTTCAAAGACGAAGATATGGCGGTGCGGCTCGAGCTCCAGCGCGGCGTCCAGCGCTTTGCGCGTGCGAATACGTCCCGTATCAATGTTCACCACCTCCCTCTTGAGAAAGTTCGCCACGGCCGCAATGAGTCCCGTCTTTCCCGTGCCAGGAGGACCATAGAGAAGGAATCCCAGTTTGTTATCAATGGGGAGATGCTCTCCAAAGAGCTTCCCCTCTTTGAATCCGCTCAGCATTCTTACCACCTCCCCCTTTTGCGTGAAGAAGAGTGTGTCCATCGTCTTCTTCGGATTGATTCCATTCGCCTTTGGCTTGACCCCATCCTCCCCATCATAATCCCAGATGCGCTGTTCCTTTTCGTCGAGTTGTCCTGCGAGTTTCAGTTGCTGTGCATAGTCGTCCATCTTTTCTCCGTGCTTGCATACGTGCTGAATACATTCGCGAATGGCCTCCGCGGAGTCGGAGAAGATAGACACATCTTCGTCGTCGACGGTGTCGCCGCCCGTGTTCATAAAGACGTAGTGGCCGAGCTTGGACCGCCAAATAGGGAGAAAGACGCCCTCGGGCACACGGAATCGGCGCACGCCAGGACTCCGCTGCACATCGTCTGAGTTCAGAATATTGAACTCGCGATTCGGGCGTCTCCAGGCTGCAGAGGTGGGGTCATTGCGGTCATCATCGTCGTCCCACTGGCGTCGACGTTTTGCCTTCGAAGGGATATAAATACTCGTCCCAAGTTTCTGGGGAAAGTATTTATCTCCGTGATGGGTGAAGAACCAGGACATGAAGGTCGGCCAATCCGAGCAATCGTAGAAGGACTTATAGAGGAAGTTCGCACCATTGGCCGGCTTATCGGGGGCAAGACGCGGGTCGAACTGGAGAGGGTTGTAGTCGGCCGTGTTCCAAAGGGCGATGGCGCGATTGCGCACTTCGCCCCACATCCCTTTTGTGTAGATGGTGACAAGGCCCGTGATGAGCCCGCCAATGAGAGTGGACAGGAGCATCTGAAGAGTGGTGTCCAGCATGCGGTCACCTGTATCCATCCGCTTCATAAGAATGAGATTCAGGACACTGGTGAGCTGTTGCCCCGTGGCTCCAAGAAATGCTTCCATGGCGGCTTGATAGAGGAGCAAGTGTGAAGTGTCTGCATACGTGGGGCGCGGCGCGCAGCAATTTTATGCCTTGCTGCTGCGAACCTTGATGATCCAAATCTCTATGTCTGCTGCGGCAGTATCGGCTTCAGACTCGTCATCACAGGATTCATCGTCGTTCCATTCATCTTCAGCCTCATCCTCATCGACGGCCTCCAACACATCCTCTTCAGTATCCCCAGCGGTGCAGCAGGTATAGGGCACGCCGGCCAGAGGATTTCCTACGCATCCTGCGCCCTGTTGATACGTGCAGACATCGGTGGTGAAGTAGTAGTTGTTCGTGCCGAGTGTGTTCGCGCAGTAGTTGCACATCCAGGCACAGCCGGTGCCAGCACTCACTGTAAAGGTGACACACCCGTTGACGGGGACAGGCTCTGCTGCGCCTGCCACAGCGGTGTGAGCGGCAGCAACGGCCGCAAAAAGGGTTGCAAGAAGGTTCATGGTGCGGTAGACTATACCCTAGGATGAGCTGCTCTCTTTAAACCGAACCCCATTCTAAAGAGAGTAATGTACCCGTATGCCTTTCCAGTGATTGTCCTTCTCTCTCTAGGGTATGTCTACATATTCTTTAGAAATCAGCACACTCCAAAGGGGCCGACGCGCCTTGGAGCTTATCTTACTGTCTTTGCGCTGTATATGGGTCTGTTCATTATTTTCGTCATTCTTGGGCGGTGGATGCGTCAACACTTTCGGCCTGGAGTATATTCAATGCTAGGAGGGCGTTCCGAACCGTTTTGCGGCTGCCAAAGCCGCCAAGGATTGGGCCGACCCGCAGGCGCCTGGCCAGGTGCGTACAGCTACGGAGGCGACACAGGAGGGTCGACCCTCGGCTGGCTGCCCTTGGCCTCGCTCGTGCCTCCCCAAGAGTCGTCCGATTGCACGCTGACAGGCTGTCCTCGCGGCCAAGCATGTTGGACCGATGCTGCGGGTGTCTCACGCTGTGTGGGGTTGAACAGCGCATTTTAAAGGGGGGCATAGGTAGAATCCCAGCCATGTCCTCCTTTGCGAATGTTCTGTCCGCTGAAGACATTCTCTACATCCACAGCCTACCAGAAGTCGCGGCGGCCAAGGCAAAGATTGACGCATCGTCCGCGGGAATGGTCTATTTCAGTATCGCCCTCACCCCCAGCATCCGCGCAGCCCTCCAGGACCGCTTCGGCCTCGACCTTTCCAGCGTCTCCGCCATTCCTATGCGATGGATGAAGGGTGACACGGCGCCCCACGTTGACCGCGCCGCCGCCGCCTTCGACCACACCTATTTAGTCTACTTGAACGACTCCCCTGGTCAGTTCGTCCTCGGGGAGGACAGCTATCCTATCGCGGCAGACACGGGCTATGTGTTCAATGAAGGCCTCTTGCACAGCACAGAAGGGACGGGGAACACTGCCCGACTCCTCTTGGGTCCGATGAACGAACTGGCACAACCTGTCGGCGGCGCCTTCATCTTTTACTACCCCACAGAGTCTGACGCCTTGAATGCAACAAATGAACTGGGGTATTCATTCACGTTTACAGTGGGGGATGGAGGCCCCTTTGGGCCAGGCAGTGGCTATACCCATTGGCGTATTGCATCCACTAGCACTGGTTCGTCATCTCAGGCGATTGTATACACCAATGGAAATATACTAAATAATGATGGTTCATACAGTATGTATCCTACGAACCCCTGCTTCTTGGTCGGCTCCAAGATTCTCTGCCAGGTCGACGGCGTGGAGAAGTATGTCCCTGTGGAGGAACTCCGCAAGGGCACACTGGTGAAAACCAGCCTCGACGGCTTCAAGGCCGTTGTCGAGATTGGAACGGGCTTGCTCCAGAATCCTGGTGATGATGCACGCATCGAGAACCGCCTCTACAAATGCTCCCCCGCAAACTACCCCGCTCTCACGGAGGATTTGTATATCACAGGCTGCCACTCCATTCTTGAGTTCCCCCTCACGGAGAAGCAAAAGGAGGACACCATCCAACGGCTCGGAAAACTGTTCGTCACGGATAAAAAGCATCGGTTAATGGCATGTGTGGATGAGCGCGCCGAACCCTGGGCCTCCGCGGGCACCTACACAATCTACCATTTTGCACTTGAACATGCGGACGATGGTATGAACTATGGTGTCTACGCCAACGGCGGACTCCTGGTGGAAACATGCAGCATTCGGTCCTTGAAAACGCGGTCCAACATGGCGCTGCTTTAAAGTTCTGGATCCTCAGCGAGTACCTTGTCGCGCACGACTTCCAGTCCTTGTAGAATCCCCAGCCAATAGGGAATGGGGCGAATAAAGCCGCGCCGAGCCGCAACGAAATCCCAGGCTTCCTCATATCCCATCCCTTTAAAGAGGATGAGATAGGCGATGACAATCGTAGGGGAGCGACTAATGCCGGCCATGCAGTGCACGAGCACACGGTTCTGCTCCGCGCCTGATGCGTCCAGCCAGGCATGAAGGGTCCGTGCCCCCTCCACTATCTCTTCAGGTTCTCCTCCGTCCTCATCATCCTCTAAAGGAATGTGGAGGCTCGTGAGGCCGCTGCTGCCATCGGACCCATAGGGCGGGCACTCGATGGCGCAGTTGAGCATATGCGTCAGCCCTGTGCTGACTAGGAAAAAGTTACTGTGTGCGTGGTCAATCCCGCCGAGCCAGAGGCGAGGCAGAATCTGGGACATGGGAGGGTGTGAGTTCTCTTTACAAGCCGACCCGGTCCTTTAAATAAGAGGTAGGGCATAACTAGAGAGAGACGATGGCTGCTGCCGCGCAGCCCCCTACAGAGATTCTAGGAATGGGCGGATTTGGAGTGGTATTTACGCCTGCTATGAACAATATCAATGCGTCAGGCACCCGCAAATCCTTTCCAGGACATGTGACGAAGCTGTTTTTCAAAGAGGCTAGCTACAAGAAAGCCCTTGAAGATGCGGAGATGCTGAAACGAAAGTTGCCTGCTCTGGCGATTCCTTATTTCCCTTATGAGCATGTCTACAACTTGAAAGAAATGAATCAAACTGTTATTAATAAACTTGCAAAAAAGGGGCCAGGGCATTTCAAACTCGGGGATCCAGCGTATATGTTGCACATGCCAAACCTCGGAGTAAGTCTCAAGCATTTTGCATCGGATCCTGCCCTCCAGGCACGCTATAAGGCATCGGTTCCATTTGAAAAGAAAGTGCAGGAAATCTACAAACTCATGACGATTGTGCGGGCGATTGGTGAGGCTGGCGTGATTCACGGAGATATTCGCGAATACAATGTGCTCGTAAACGTCGATACGGGGGATATGACGATTATTGATTTCGATTTGCTCTTAACAAAAGGGGACTTTATGTCACGGGCACGAGGTCCCTTTTATAGTTTCCCGCCTGAAATCGCGTATCTATGTACGCCCGAATGGAAAGAATTTACGAATCGCTATCTTGGACGAACAAAGATTGATTGGTATGGAGCTATATGGGGGCAGCTTCCTATGAGTGAAGACCTAGAACGAACACTTGGCCGTGTGTATAGGGGGGGGTGGCCGAGTTCGATTCTTGGTGAGCTTGGCAGGATGACATCTGATGCCGCTGATTACTATTTTGAGCTGCAACAAAGGCTTCGGGAAAAGTTCGAAGCGAATAGGACATCTGCGAAAGATATCGAGGAAGTCATAGACTTGGCTGCAAATACGTTTGACTCTTATGGGTTGGGGTATACACTTGCTGTTTTCTTTATGCACGGCCTTGTAGATACACAGGACCTGCCTCTTATACGGTATCTTCGACAAAATCAACTAGAATCTATGACACACCCAGACCCTACAAAGCGTCTGACAATTGACCGTGCGATATCCTTCTTTAAAACGTATATAACGGATGAATATAAGAAACGGTTAGGGAAAGAAATAGAATTTCCACCCAATACACCAGCGGCAAGGCTTGCCGTGCTTGAAGCGGAGGTTGAGCGCGTAGAAGAAGTTGCCGCAGCGGGAGGTGTAGCAGCAGCAGGGGCTGTCGCTGTGCGTGCGCCCCCTTCACTCCCCCCTAATGCTCCTCCTTCTCCTATTGCACGACGTGCCTCTGCCGCATCCGCGGCGCGTGTGAGAACCTCCTCTTCAGCCACTCGCAAACGCAACAATAAGCCCAACAACAAACCCAAATCGAAATCAAAAACCGCAGCCAATCAATAAGAATGAAACGGCTGGCTCTATATATTTCTATCGTTATGATTCTTCTTGTGTGGTTGTATCTACAACGAGCACAAGAAGGATTTGCTTGCCGTCGTGCGGGACCATGGACAGCCACCGCGGCTGGTTGGCAGCCACGGATGGCGCTCATTCACAATGAGCACGAACCAGAGCAGAATCAACTCGCGTGGTCGCCTGAGACAATGCCGCGGGCTTACGCAGCCCGCTCGACTGGCTAGACCTTGTGCCGCAGGCGTATACTCCCCCTCTTCAGTAGAAGAGACTCTCATGGCCGCTGCCGCCACTGGAAAGAAGAAGTATACCCTCTTAGGAAAAGGGAGTTACGGCGCTGTCTTTGAACCTGCCTTCCCAAACTCAAATGATGATGGCAACCGTGTTGAGTTTCCTGGATATGTGACAAAGGTGTTTTCTGACGAAGATATGTATGATAAAGCATGGAAAAATGCGGCTGCATTAGAAAAGAATCAACCCGAGCTCCACATTCCTTATGCCAAATACAAGAAAAATATTAAAGTTCAAAACTTAAATGCTGAGAGTAATACTCTTCGTAAAAATATAGGGCTACAAGCTCGCGCCTATGACACTATGAAGCTTCTTATGATCCGTATGCCACACAAGGGGTACTCGTTTTCAGACATAGTTCATAAATTCCCTGCCTATCGAGATGCGTTCAAGGCGCTTCCCGATGAGGTGAAGATTCGAGAAGTCTACAAACTGATGAATCTCGTAAAAGGGCTGGGCGACGCTGGACAGATCCATGGCGATATTCGTGAGCCAAATATACTGTTGAACGTGGACGCAGGTATTATGAGTCTGATTGATTTTGATCTTTTGATGCCGCGCGAGAAGTTTATTGATGATTTTCCGAGCCCGTTCTACCATATTCCTCCTGAGGCGGCAATGCTTGTAAAGCCATATGATGCGGATTTTGAACGCGGTTGTTTACAGGGTACTCTTATGCCGAGTGACTATTTCGATACGAAGGTCTTTGCTAGAGCTAGATATTATTATAACCTTGCAGACTTTCATCCAGGGTTTGATGGTGAGGTCGCCACGTTTGCCGATACGTACAAAACGCAAGTAATGTCCGCAAGTTCTGACGCAGAGATTCAGAAAATTAAGAAAAGAGCGGAAGATGCGATGCTGGAAACAGTGGATTCCTTTAGCTTGGCCTATTGCCTTCGCTACCTGTTTACACACGATGATGACTCTGAACTAAAGACATTCTTACTTAATATCCTCTTTCCTTCCATGATGCACGGCGACCAAACAAAGCGTATGAAGATTGAAGATGCTATGAAAGCCTTTCGGGAATTTGCAGAGACTAAGTATGCGATTGCTTTGCCTGCGCCAACTACACGTGCTGCTGTAAAGGTGATGGGTGCAGCGGCGGCGGAAATGGCAGCATTGGCCGCAGCTGCAGGGGGAACAGGAGCAGGGGCAGCAGGGGCAGCAGTAGCAGTTTCATCGAATGCCGACGCCTTTAATGCAGTAGAGGCGCTTGCCAGTTCTGCAAAGGCCCTTGAGAAGGCACCAGCTCCAGGGATAAGGACGGGAAGTAACAATACTAAGAAACGACGTGAACAGCGACAACGCGCCAAGACACGAAATGCGGCGGGGGCAGCCGCCGCTGCAGGGAGTGCTGCCACGCGAAACAATACACCGCCATCAGATCAAGAAATTGCTGCTACATTTGGAAAATTCTCTAAAAAATTTCATAGTGAGGCAAAGAGTGATGAGATAAATGCTACTGGCTTTGAGTTTGTCAAATACGTGCGCCAGCATGCAGAATACTTAATGAAGAATAACCCTGCAATCATACAATTCTCTATAATAATGGCAAAAACCCTTTTGAGGGAGCGTGATACATCTAAAGAACTCAAGGAATCGTGTAAAGCACTTCTTGCTGTAATCGAGCCAGCTGCTGCGAAGGCGAAAGGTAAATAGATACTTCCTCTTCAGTAGAAGATGTGCTACAATGCTCGCGTCAGTGCGGGCACATTCTTATTTGTCGCTGTTGTGAGTGTCTATCTTTGGACTCGCAACAGAGGGATTGACCGCGCCCTTGCGCTTATGCTGGGTACCGTGGCCCTCATGCAACTCCTCGAATGGGGTCTCTGGATGGCCCCTGGTTGTGGCATCATCAACAAAGTCATTACGGCCGCGATTCCCCTCTATTTAGCCGCGCAGCCTGTGGCGCTCAACTGGATTGTGGGAGAGACCGGTGCAGGATGGGCAGAAGGCTACAAAACCGTTGCGGCCGCCGCGGCAGCCCTCATGCTCCCTGTTGAGCTCGTGCAGTCCGTGCGGAACTACGGCGACTGTTCCTATGTCAATGCATCGGGTCATCTTGTCTGGAAGCACGTGTTCTCGTCGCCCCTTACCCGATATGTGTACTATCCCGCCATGCTCTACTCCTTCGCCACGCTGAAGAACTCGACCTTTTCCATCCTCTACCTCTTTTTTGCAACCCTTTCCCATCAAATGATGCAGGCTACAAAGGGTGGTGCATGGCCATCTCTGTGGTGCCACTTAGTGAATGCCCTTGCGGCCTTTGCGGTCGTGCGGCCTGGTCCGTAGGGGCACTAACGCCTAAGGCGCCGGCTCTATATTCCTGGAAAGGGAATGTCAGGACAATCAACAACGGGCAGCATCAACCAGATTCAAGTCAGCAAGCAAGTGGCGCTGGACGGCGGGGCGCAGCGTCGCGATTCCGATGCGCATACCACTCTTACGCAGGCGGTCGCGCAAGCCCAGCGTGCAGCCCCTGTGCTCGACACGAGCACTCCTCTTACGGAACAGCAAGAGCTCATGACGCTCCGCCAAATCATTGTGACGTGGCGTGAACTCGAAGGCGAAGTCAGTGAACTCTCCCAACAAGTGCGTGAAAAGAAGAAGCGCCAAAAGGCGCTCGAAGAGATGATTCTCCGCATTATGAAGAAGTATAACATTGGTGCACTCGACCTGAAGGGGTCCGGTGGTCGCCTCCTTTATCGTCGTCAATCCACCAAGGCTGGGCTGACGCCGAAAGTGCTTGTAGGGCTGCTTGCGGACCATCTGAAATCCGAGACGGCTGCCGCGGAGGCCATTAAGTATATTAATGAGCATCGTGCGGCGAAGGTGCGTGAATCGCTTCTCTATGAAAAGGACTAGGAGGGGGCTTGATAAAATTGCTTCACCGACCACCCCTTTCAAGCAAGTATCAAAGCCACGACCCCAAATGTCCAACCTCGCCTCCAAGCCTCTTCTCAAGTGGGTCGGTGGCAAGTCCCAGCTTCTCCCTGCCGTCCTCGCCGCCTTTCCGCGCGACATGGGTGACTACTACGAACCCTTTGTAGGGGGTGGAGCCGTTCTCCTTGGCGTCCTCGCGGAACGGGCCGCAGGCCGCATCACCATTGATGGCGCGATTCACGTATCCGACCTCAATCCCCATCTCATCAACTTCTACAAAGTCGTGCAGACTCAGCCCGAGCCCTTCATTACAGCCGTCGCTGCCCTCCAATCCGCCTACGCGGCGGCACCCCCTCTTGCAGAGGGCGCAACTCCTGACCGCGACCCCGCTGATGCCACCGCTGCCGCCTCCTCTCAAGAGGCATATTACTACTGGACACGCAAACGGTTCAATGCCCTTGCCGCCCCCGAACGGACGGGCCCGACAGCTGCAGCCCTCTTCTATTTCCTCAATCGGACCTGCTTTCGCGGTGTCTATCGCGAAGGCCCGCGGGGTTTTAATGTGCCGTTTGGTCATTACCGGGCCACCCAGATTCTGGACGCGGAGCATGTGCGGGCCGTGTCGAGCGCTCTTGTGGACGCGGGGGTGCAGTTTACCGTCTCCGATTTCAGCGTGCCCCTTGCTGCGGCGGGCGGCCCGCAAGACCACATCTACCTCGACCCTCCGTATCTTCCCATCACAGCCACCTCCTTTACAGGATACACGGCGGACGGATTCGATGCTGCGCAGCATGAGGCCCTCTTTGCGGCCGCACGAGCCGCTGGCGCCCGTGGCGCCACCTTCCTCTTGAGCAATGCGGATGCGCCTGTGCTCGCCACCGCCTTTCCAGCACCAGCCTATCGGACTCTCAAAGTGAGCGCCCGACGCGCCATTCATTCGAAGGACCCTGGAGCGACTGCGATGGAGGTTTTGATTCGCAACTACTAAGTGGCTGCGCAGAGCTTCGGAGCCCCTAGTAGAAGCCAAATGAGCGGAATCGTCGGTGCAGCAGCGAAGGCAACTGTAGAGGGGTTTGTGGGACTGCAGTCCTCTGAGAAGCGTCGTGATGCGTATGTGGACTTTTTCTCTGTGATGATTGCGTTCGTCGTGGCGCTCATCATCCTCGCCTTTGTAGGAAAGTGGCTGTGGAACTCGGTGGTCGTGGACCTCTTTGCATTTGCCAAGCCAGCCCGGAGCTTCTGGCAAATCCTGGGGCTGATGATTTTCATCAGTTTAGTCCGCCCGTAGAGGATTTGGTCGGCGTTGTGAAATTGAAGCTGCGTATGCTAAACGGGAATCCTATCCCCCTTTGACAGACGCAATCATGGCCGCTACTGCTATCGCAGGACCCCTTACGATTCAGCCTGTCCCCTACTTTGCCGCGGCGGTGCTGGCCCAGCTCCGTCCAGCCGTCGAGGCCCATAAGCTCCGTCGAGCCTTCTGCGCCCCCGAGGTGATTGAGTATCCCGATGACATCTGCTACGAGTGTATCGATACCCTCTTTCAGGCGGCGGACTCCATGGTGAGTGACCTCATCCAGTGCGGCACTGCAGAGGATATGCAGGCGCTCCTTGCCTACTTTACCGATATCAAACAGTCGTGGCCGGCGCATCGGCGCGCCTTCTTCACATACCTTTACCAGTATTCGGTGCGCATGGAGACAGAGGGACGAGGTGAAGCCTCCCAGGCCTTTGCCGATTTCATGCGCGAGCGCTACATGCCGGCCTATCGCTACAGTGTTGAACGTTCTAGCATGCCTGCAGTGGCTGCCCAGGCTCCGCGCACTCCTTCCCCTCTTGCAGCCATTGAGGAATCTACAGATGAGGAGAACGACTAAAAAAAGGATGTCGCTCAGCTGCTTACTCCTCTTTTTACTTCGCAGCCTTCGCAGCCTTCTTGGCGGCCTTCTCCGCCTCCTTTGCAGCCTTCGCCGCAGCCTTCTCTGCAGCTGCCTTCTCCTTCGCCGCAGCCTTCTCCTTTGCAGTAGGAAGAGGAGGCTCGCCCCTCACAGCCCGCTCGGCATTGTCCGCGGCCCGTTTGCGCGCTGTCCAACTCCAGAACTCCTTCGTGCCGAACTCGGCAGGCTTCGGACCCACTGCCGCTGCGAGGCGCGCTGCCTTCTCTTCGAGCGTCTCATCCTCTGGAGCAGGTCCGCGTGCCGCTGCCTTCGCCTCTTCAAAGGCAGCGTCCATTCCTGCCGCCAGGCGCATCTCCTCTGTAAAGCGCTTCCGCTCCATCTCATCAATGACGGCTCCCACCCCACACTCCTCAATAGGGATAGGGATTCCGCGCGTTCCATACCATTCGCGCACGAGTGCCTCCACTTCCTCTCCAGTTGTCTTGGGGACCCAGTCGGCGGGTCGAGGCTTCCACGCCTTCGGTTTGATTGCAATTACCTTTGGAGCGGCCATTGTGAATGGGTGCTTCAAAGGGGGGTGAGGGTGAAGCAAAAAGGCAGCGCCTTTCAATTTTAGCCAGCCATCACCTCGACAGCATCCCATCCTCCCATCTCAAGCCACCGCTCTACGCGGCGTGGATGCCAGGCAGCCGCCATCAACTCCTCCTTTATAGCCAAGCAGCGCTCCTGTGCCCTCTCCCGCGATTCTCTCTCTTCGCGCGCATCGTGAAAGGCATCCCATCGTAGACGATATGTCTCAATAGTATTCTCTCGAGGTTCCCCTCGTAGACGAGGTTCCCCTAGTATATCTCCTATTAGATCCCCTAGTAGATCATGTGCCCCCATCATATAGTCTACAAAGGTATCCCCTCGCTGAAAGAGAAGATTTGGACAGCTATAACACTCTAGGCACTCCAAGCCTTTTGGAAGCCGAGGAAGTTCACGTAGGAGGGGGCTTTCTTGGCAAAGGAGCGTCCTCAGAGAAGAAGGGAGTGGAGGAAGTATCTCTAGCTGAGAGGACCTACAGTAAAGACCCAGTAGGAGAGGAGGAAGCGGGGGGAGTTCGCGTATAGGTGTGGAATCACAGTGCAAGTTTCGAAGTGTTGCAGGAAGGGGAGGGAGCGTATCAATGGGGGTGGAATCACAGGAGAGTTCAATGAGTCCATGTGGAAGGGGTGGAAGCTCTGCGATGGATGTATTCGATAGTGAAAGACTCTTTAGAGTGGGTGGAAGGGGTGGAAGTGTTGTAACAAAGGTTCTCGTCACCCTAAGACTCTCTAGAGAGGGTGGAAGGGGTGGAAGCTCTGTTATACGTGTATCATCGCACCAGAGTGATTTTAATGTAGAGGGTAAGGGTGGAAGCTCCGTGATGCGTGTATAATTACACCAAAGCGTATCCAATGTAGGGGGTAAGGGTGGAAGAGATACTATGGGTGCGTATTCACAATAGAGCTTTTGTAGAGTCGGCGGAAGAGCTGGAAGTTCCGTGAGTTGTGTGTGCCTACACCAGAGTGTTTCTAATGTAGGAGGCAGGGGTGGAAGAGACAGTATGGGGATATTTTCACACATGAGGTCTTTTAGAGTCGAAGGGAGTTCAGGAAGACTTGTGATGCTAAGCCCACTTACATGCAGCTTCGTCGTAGCGTATGAGATTCGTCGTAGTAACTCCTCTGTGTCAGGGCCATGGGCCATACAGTCTACTCACATATAGTCCACCCATCTTAAGGCCGCACACGATGTATCCTACAAGAATGAAAATCATCCTCCTCTCAGGCTGGTCCCAATCTGGAAAAGACACACTCGGCGCACGCCTCGTGGCGGAGCACGAATGCAAACGCTTCGCCTTTGCAGACCCTGTCAAAGATGTCGCTGCCTCCCTTTATGGATTCGATCGTAAACTCGCGGATACCCAAGAGGGGAAGGCGACCGTAGTTCCTCAGCGCAACTGGCTCATGCCTGCAGGACGCACTGTGCGTGAGTGGGTCATTCAAGTTGGCGAAGACAGGAAAAAAGTCCACGGGGCGGGTGTCTGGGCCGAGAAGATTGCGGACCAGATTCTGGCCGCCCCCAGTTTTCGTGGCCGCTATGTCATCACCGACTGGCGCTTTCCTGAGGAGCTCGTGGCACTACAGGCACGCTTGCCGGCGGCCGCAGAGTTTTATCCGGTGCGCCTTGTCCGTCCAGGTCAGCGGGTTAGTCCCGTTGGCTCCGCGACGGAGTATGCACTCAGTGGATTTCCCATGCCCGCGTATAATGCTGTCGACGAGGCCGATTGGGAACGCCTGAAAGAGTATTTGAGTATTTAGTTCGTATGATAGTTGCGCCGCAGGCTATTAGTTCGTTGCCCGCAAGGCGGGCAACTCATCTACGAAGGGGCTAGGGGAACGGTTTCGTTCCCCTAATAGTATCCTTCATACTTGCGCAGTTCATTGAGGCCAGGCGCCTCATATCCGCCTACCATGCGTGGCTGTACTTGGCCGGCGAGAATGGCCTCTCCTGCCGCATTGCAGCAGCGTCCCATTGCGATGTCGCTGACATCGGCCATCATGGCTCCAAAGAGGCGCAGTGCCTCCTCCTCTTCCGAGTTAGACAGCCCCAGCGATGTGCACAACCGTTTCAGCAAAAAGGTTCCACGCGAGCCCCATTTGTCGAAACTGAGGGACAGGTCGCGCTGGGGAATCGTCTTGGCGAAGCACCGGGCCGTTGTCTCTGCGATAGGCTCGAGGTCATGCGCCGTGGAGAAGGGCTGGGTGCGTGTGGCTGCCACAACCCCTGCCACTCCTGTCAAATCCCGTTTGAAGCAGGCGAGTTTCCCCAACATGACTTGGAGTTCGCGCAGGTCATCGGGTCCCTCCTCCGTTCGACTGACCTTTCCTGCCAATAACTCGTAGAGTGCCGCTGCCTCTTTTGAGCTGCGCACACAGTCGGGCATACCTGCACCGGCGACAGGCCCTGCGAAGCCTTCAAAGACAGCTCCACCCAAGTTGCGGAATCCTGCCATTTCTTTGGGGCCGCTGTCTTCAGCAGGAACCGGTCCCTGCATCTCTTTGGCAGCCGCCGCGAGACTGTCGACTTGACCCATGTCCATGGCAGACGGAGGAACTCGAATGTCTACGGCCACCTTCTCCAGCACATCTTTCGATTCTTTGGGGTCGATGGACCGCGCCATACTCGCCATATAGGTATATCCCTCTTTCTGGTCACAACTCTTCAGCCATGCGGACCCCACAAACAGGACCATTGCTACTGTCAATAGAGCAAGGAGTCCCCACGTAAAAAGTTTGCCTGATGCACCTCCCTCTAGCATTGCGTCTCTCTATTCAGGAGCTCCCTTTTTACGGCTTTGCATGCGGCGCCTCCGTCTCCAGCGCCCCCATACCCGTTGTTGCATGCGAGAGCACGGCCTTACAGAGCTCCGCCTTTCCATCCGCCTTATCATACATGTAGCGGTCGATGTTCGTAGAGCCCTCCATTTCCTCCTTGAGCCGAAGATGATAGACCTTGACGACCTTGTGCTGTCCAATCCGGACAGCTCGTCCCACAGCCTGCTGCATACTCGCACTCGTCCACCACGGCCCTGTAAAGATGATGCGGTCGAAATGCTGCAGATTCAGTCCTGCACCGCCAGACTGAAGCTGCACCAGAAGCACTTCCTGCTTGCCCTCGGCGACCGGCATGTGGGTGCGCGCGAGAACATCCTCCTTTTGCTCGGCCGTCATTCCGCCGTGATAGAGCTGCACGGTCTCCACGGCGCTCTCGGCGCGGAGAGTCGACGCAAGGAGCTCCATCTCCTCGTGAAAGTGGCAGAAGAGAATCCACTTGTGCGACTCCGTGGCCCGACGAAGAAGCTCGCAGATGGTCTCGAACTTCGTGGAGCCGCCCGTCCAGTCGGGCCGTGTATAGAGATTCTTGAGCCGCCGCTTCTGCGTGGCGATGTAGACCTGCGGATGAAGAGAGATTTGGCGGAGCTTCATGAAGAGCTGGAGCTTCGCAAGAGCGGCACCGGCTCCTCCCTCTGAAGCAAGAGCGCGCCACCGGCGCGTAATGATGCCCTGAATGCCGCGATAGAAATCTGCCTCCTCCTCTGTAGAGAAGTCGAGAGTGAGTGTGAGAATATCGGGCTTAGGAGGAGCATCGGGAATTGAAGCACGGAGCTGGTCCATTGTGCGACAGAGGATGAAGTCCTTGAGATGACCGCCGAGAGTCTCGAAGTTCGCGCCAGGAATCGTGATGTCTGCACCGGCAATCTTGAGAAGGATGGCGAGGTCGCGGATACGATTCACAATGGGCGTGCCGGTAAGAAGCCACTTGTGTGGGGACTTCATCATGTAGGCGAGCTCAGTAGAGTTGTTTCCGCCCGCGACGCGATGGGCCTCATCGAAGATGATACGCTTGAACGAGTAGTTGATGACGAGGCTCTTGTGCTTGAGAGCGCGCTCATAGCCGATGATGTGGAGCTGAGGGGCAAGAGGGCTCTTCACAGGCCCGTCGGGCTGCCAACGGAAGTTGTGCTCGTTGGGAACCATCACGGTGAAGCCTGAGCGAAGAGCCACGCTCTTCCACTGCTCGAGCACGGCGACGGGGGCGATGAGAAGGGACTCCTCATGCGGCCGAGAGACAGCGTTCTTGAGAAGACCGGCCATCTGAATGGTCTTGCCGAGGCCCATCTCGTCGCAAAGAAGTCCGCCGGCGCCCGCACGCTCGCGCGCCATCATCCAACGAATGCCCACAACCTGGTGTTCTTTGTAGGAGAACCCAGGCCAGAGGGGCCTAAGGGGGGTTGCAGGATTGGTTTGCATTGTGATCTGTCCAGTTCATGTGAAGAAGTAGACAGGATGTGGGATCAAAAAGAGGGCGGTCGGCCGCTCAATTTTATAAGTCCCGCCCCCTCTTCAGCCCCTCGTCGGCAAGACCTGCGCCCATGAGGGAAAGAGGTCCACAGGGTCAGGCTGCCCTGCGCCCCACTTATCAGGCATTGTGGCCCAGTGTTCTGCGCCGCGGGCTTCATGCGCAAACCACGCGCCCCACCAACTGAAGGTCGAGTTCGCGCAAATGGTTCCGCCCCAACAAAGGGACATTTCATAGAGGCTCTCGACGTCACTCCGCACGCGCGCCACACTGAACTCGATACCCCGTTGCTCCGCATAGGCTGCAAAGGTGCGCGCACAGAGCTCAGGTTCATCACTGAAGAGGTGGAGGCGCGGGGAAGCCCCGTTGCTCCTGCTGCCGTAGTCGCCCGCCGCCACGCGCCCGAGGGCGTTCGCGTAGTAACCACCCAGGTCTTGTTGATGATGGGGCAGCTTCTTGTAGTCACCGAGACGAACATGGAGCGCGACCGTGCGTCGGCGCAAATCCTCTTCAGCTAGTCCCGCATCGCGCTCGAGCCAGGCGCGCATAGCAGGGCCGCCAAGGGCTGCATCCCAGTCGGGTTTCGGCATGATGACGGCGGGGAAATACCGAGGACTTTGCCAGAAGCCGCGAAGAAGGATGGGGCGTCCAGGATGAGGAGGAGCTGTGCCGAGACCTACGTATTCGTAGAAGCGGCGCGGGGGTTCTTGGAGAACGAAGGGTGCCCCTGCCCCTTCTACCACAGGCACACTTGGAAACAGTTTGAAGATGGTTCCCGTACTTCCGTGGGGACACTGTTCAACTGCGCGCATTGCAAGTACAAGAGGCAGATTCCAGCGCTCGGCAGCTCCTGCGGCAGCGGCGAGTTGAAAGAGGCGATTGCCGAGTCCAGACGTAAGGACGGGGGCGACCCAGACTTGGGGAGTAGATGCCATTCTCTTGAGAAGAAGAGTGCGCCGCGGACTTAAGCGGCAGCGCAGGCTGCAAAATTGCGCCCGAAGGGTCGCGGGGATGACCGTCACCACCCAACAGCCTTCCCCCGCGCCCCAATGGTCTTTGCACAGCCGCAATCGACCCATCTTTCCAGTGAATCCTCACAGCCAGTCAATTTTCCTAAACCATTTCAGTGCTACAAACCGCACTCGCACAAAGTCTATGGATGTATTTGTATCTCGCCGACGAACCGTGTCCTTATTGTGAAGGGTCGTCGCAGCGGCAAGTGGTCCTTTCCCAAGGGCCACAAGAACGGGTCTGAGAGTTATATCGACTGTGCCCTCCGTGAAACGCGAGAGGAAACCGGCATTGACCTTCGCTGCCTCTCGCCCATGGCCTACCACAAACTCTCTGCGGGCGAATACTACTTCTTTGAAGTGGAAGAGGAGGCTCCTCCCGTTGTCTGCGACTCGCGTGAAATCTCAGAGGCAGGATGGTATACGTTAGAGGAGATGGCAGGGATGGAATGCAATGTTGATGTCAGCTACTTCCTGAGCAGAGTGAACCGTCGCCGTGGGGGAGCGAAAGCGCCCCCTCTTGTCACATAGAGAGGAGTGCCTTGAAAATTGAATCTCGCGCCCCCCCTTTTTGGCAGGGTAGCCCCTATTCCCCTCTTAACACGAGCAGAATAGAGCACAATGCCCCAGCTCCCTCTTACGATTGATGTGAAGGACCCGAAGTCGGCGATGGCCGCAGTGATGCAGATGACCCTGAAGCATACGGCAGATGTTCTTACAGCTGCTGTTTGCGCCATTGCGGAGAAGTATGGGATTGACGAAGAGGAGATGATGGAAGTCGTGCGGTCCCATCCCCGCTTTACAGAGATGACGGTGGAGCCGATGATTCATGACCTCATGCCTGCTGCTGTTGCGGAAGAGCCTGCGCCTGCCGTGCCTGCAGAGGTGATTGTGGTGGAAGATGTGGAGCCTGTCGCTGTCGCTGCGGCTCCTGTCCCTGTTAAGAAGCGCGGCGGCCCGAAGAAGCTGAGTGAGATGACCCCAGAGGAGCGTGCGGCTCATGACGCAAAGGTGGCTGCACGAAAGGCGAAGCTTGCGGCAGAGGCGGCGGCCGCTGTTCCTGTCGCTCCTCTTACGGTTGCGGCAGAGCCTGCCCCTGTTGAGCCGGTTCCTGAGCCGGTGGCAGAGCCTGCTCCTGTGCGCAAGGTCTTCAAGATTAAGCCGAAGGCGGCGAAGACGCCAGAGGCTTAATCGCAGAATCGCATCGCGATTCCAAGATTAAGCCGAAGGCGGCAAAGCCGGTCGCAGAGGCTTAGTGCGCCTCGCGCGCACACTCCCTTTCAAGCTCCCCACTTGCACGACCGCCGGTCTGCAAATTTTTTTCAGTCATCCAAGTATAAAGTATGCCCGCCGCAGTATCCGCAACAAGAAAGTGTGCAGAACTCTACCGCTGGCAAGGGCGTCGCCAAACGCGCAAGGCTGCAGAAGGTACGTCAAAGGATAAGAAGCTTGCAAAAGCCATGGAAGCTCTGGATCCTATGATCCGACCCACCTTTATGAAAGGCTGTACAAAACGTAAGTTATTCCGCAGATACAAAGATGAGGCAGACTACAATAAGAAGCAGGATATCGATGATAAGAAGCTCGATAAGATGTTCAAGAAGTTCGATAAGAAGTTTAAGGAGATTGATACTATGGTCCGATTCGGGCGTTCTCGTCGTAAATAATACTAGTCATTCGTCACGAGCAACTCTTCATTTAGCGCCCCTAATATACGCAGGTGCTCCCCCCAATAGAGCTGAAGAGTCATGTAGATTATAATCATCGATATGTATTGCGGAGTCTCCGCAGCCAAGGCCACGACTACGAATGCATAGGCGTGGCACGCAAGGAGCCACAGAATCCGTGAGCGACGCACATGTGCCACATATGCCCTCTTATTCCGCACACGCCACACGAAGCAGAGGCAGGCGGCATAGACCGCTTGGGAGACAAAGCAGCCCGTTCGGAACATAGCCCATTGGTTCGCTTCCACACCCTCTTTGTAGTTCCATGCAATCTGTGCATACGACACTGCCGAGCTAATCACGTAGGTATGGCGCACACAAAAGAGGGCGAGGGCAGGGCCGCTCACTTGTTCAAGTCCGGGAAACACTGTTACTGTAAAGGGGAAGCGACAGATGCTGCACACGTGCCCATTCGTCGCGGGATTGAGTTGAACCCACCGCTTGAGACAGTTCCAGTGGACGAATGCCCCAGACCCTTTACAGGGACATGGCGTAATGAGGGGGTTCTTCTCCGTAAGCTGGGCTTCAAAACAGAAGCGGCATTCGGGTGCTTGCGTTCCAGGAGCATTCATAGACGACGCGCCCTTTGTTAAGAGTCACGATCTTGAAGCTTAAGCTGCAACCCGCAGGCTGCCTGGCCAAAATTGTGCGGCGCGAGCCAGACTCTCCTTTTTAGCAACTCCGAGTAGAATGGTCCTCATCTGTAACAACAATATTATTACGATTGACCAGTTTCACTTGAATCGATGTGTGGAGAAGAATGAGATTTTGAATATCTACTACAAACTGCGGGAGCAGAAGAAGAATGAACCTCGCTATGTTGCGACCAAGCCCGATACCAATGATTACGAGGAGGAGTTTCAGCGTGCGAGAGAGAACTACTGCAAGTTTGAAAACAAGGCAAACAAGTATACGTATCGCCGCAAATAGGCCTGAAGGGTATACCCTTTTTACTTCCCCATCACTTCCGCTGTTGCGGCGGTGATGGCGTCTACCATGGCTTCTTCTACGCTAAATGCTGATACGCCCTTGTGCCGTTGCCAGAGTTCTCCAATACGCGTAATATGGGTTTGCTGTGTATCGGTTGGGTTCGCGGCACGAAGAACGGGGACCATCGCGGCGACGAACTTGAGATAAGGGCGCGCGTGGTTCGGGGTGGGAGGGGGTTCGAAGAGGTCCGTGGCGTCGCCACCCTCATCCTCCTCTTCAGATGGGGGCTCAATAGGGGTAAGGTCGAGCATAGGGTGGAAGGGGGTATCCACAGGAGCAGGGTTGGGTTGAAGTTCGCGACGAAGTTCTGCGGCTGCAAGTTCCGTTGCCGAGAGGGCAGCGCGGAGCAGCGTCTCCTTTAGAGAGGAGTTGGTAACAGTTACAGCGGCAGCGAGGATTTCGAGCGCGTCTCTGAAAAGGGTTCGGGCGTGTTCCATTCTGGTAGAAGGGAGCGCGCGGGACTTAGGTAGGGGAACGGCAGCGGGGAGCACGGTCAATTTCGTGGCAGCTTACCTGGTCGTATTATACTGTTTCCCAGAGCGAAGCGACATTTTCGTTGTTTGCTTAGGTGGAGCCTGAATACGGATAAGTGGTGGTAATGGGGGGAATGCAGCCATCCGCACTGGCCTACGCAGTGGCGATGGGCTCCTACGTGCTGGCGACACTCTCCTCGGTGAACGCGATTTATATGTGCGGCGCGCTTTCTTGGGACTATACTTGCGACGCGTGGCGCTGGAGGAGGCAGAGAACATTCTACAAAGGGGAATGAAACAAAAAGAGCCCGCCGGCGGACGGGCGGACTCAGTTTGGTTTTTAACAGAGGTATGCTCCTCTAGGGGAACGAAGCCGTTCCCCTCACCCCTTCGCAGATGAGCGGCGCTTGCGCCGCGAATATTATGCCTGCGGCGCAGAAGTCAGTTTACTCACGGAGGGTGGCCTCCGAGAGGTCGGCGGGCTCAGGGACCGTCTCATCGATGCTCTTCCCATCGAAGCGACCCACCCACTCGAAGTCCGTCGTCACGACATCGCCGCGGTCGTTCGTGTAGTAGTCCTTTCCATCGTGCGTCCACTCGAAGAGGGAGAGGTCGAACTTCTTCTCGGGAGCGGGAGGAGGAGCAGCAGCCTTCTTAGGCTTAATGGCAGCGGTCTTCTTGGGCTCAGCCGCAGCGGGAGCGGGAGCGTCAGCTGCAGGAGCGTCGGCCGCGGCAGGAGCCTCAGTCGCAGGAGCGGCCTTCTTAGCCGCGCGCTTGGCAGCGGCAGCGGCCTTTGCCTCATCCGACCACTTTCGCTTCGGCTTCTCAGCAGCGGGCGCAGCAGCGACAGCGACAGGGACATCAGAAGCGTCAGGAGCGACAGAGGCGGAGTCCGATGCCACAGAGGCGGCAGAGGAGACAGCGGCAGCGGCCTCCTTCTCAGCCTTTGCAGCCGCCATCTTGCTCACCTCAGGAGGCGTCCAAGTCGTGAGCGCCTCTGTAATCTCGTCGTCAGCCCAGTCGTCATAGGGCTTCGTAGACTTGAGAGAGGCGGCAAACTGCTTGATGACAACCGTGAGCATGCGGGTCTCCTTTGTGGTCTTCCCCGCAGCCTCCTCTGCATCACGGATAAGCTTCTCAACGCGCATCGAGAAGCGAATCCACGAGTTCGGAGGGCGCTTCTCCTTGGGAGGAGCATTGGGGTCAACCGGCTTCTTCTCCTTCTTCTTACGGCCCTTCTTATCGTCAGTTGCGACGGGAACAGGAGCGGAAGAAGAGGAAGTAGAGAGCATCTTCGCGAGCGAAGAGAGGAGGGTCTCACGGTGCTTCTCGAGAAGCTCCTGCACGACGGCAGGCGTGAGCTCCATAGGGGCAGGGACAGTAACAGGGGCAGAGAGGGTGGCAGAGGACATTTTGGATGGTTTGAGAGCGGGGCACAACTAAGCACGGGTAAGGTGGTTAGGAGGCGTGAAGGTCGGCAATGGGGCCGCCGACGATTCAATTTTACAAAAATTTTTTTCGGCGACGGCGGCTGAGGGCGAATGAAAAAGGGTTCGACTCGCCGCTGCGAGCCGCGCCCTTTTTGGCGGATGAACTGGATAGGGAGTAGAGGCCTGCGGCCTCTTAGAAGCGGATGCCGAGCTTCTTGCGCATGGCGCGGAGGAGAAGACGGTTGAGGCCGCGCTTGTCGCAGTGGATGCGGTAGGTGTCGCGGAGTTCGGCGTCGGTGAAGATGCGGGCAGGGTCGGTGTCAGGAAGAGCGAGCTGGGCTGTCACGAGAGCCTCCATCTCTGCAGCTTCCTTCTTACGTGCGACCTCCTTTCGGGATTCACAGGGGTCGCAGAGCTGGTCGTTGAGATTGCGGGGCGGAGGGTCGAGGTAGCCGCAGACGCACATCATCTCGTGAAGAGGCGTGTCGTTGTAGACGACGTGGCCGTGGGCGGCGTGCTCAGCGGCTTCTTGGGCGAGGACCGCATCAAAGGCGGCCTCGAGGTAGGCGGTATAGGCGGCGTGTTGCATTTTGAGAGGACTGGAGAGCTTGTGCGCGACTTAGTTCTGGTTAGGAAGTAAGAGGGCAGAGGTTGTTTGGGCGGCCAAATGGCGTTCAATTTTTGGGAGACCAACTTCGGCTCAGAAGAACAAAAAGTGTTGTGCACTCTTTGCCCCCTCGCCCCATCCCCCTTTCAGCTCTCCTCACCCCACTCTTCCTTTGCGTATTCCATCACCCCCTCCCAGTCCTCTCCCTCATTCATCTGCTTGCGCATCCACTCGAGGATGCGTTCTCTCCCATACTCGTCATTCTCATGAAAGAGCTCCATCTGCTGGAAATCCAGGTCACAGTGTTCCTCTTTCTCCTCATCTGTCAGCCCCTCACCTACCATCTTGTTCTCAAGCTCCTCCTTTCGAGGGCAGATCTCCTGCATGCGCCGCCCGTTCTCTTGCGCCCGCGCTCCCTTACGATACTCGAGTGCGAGAAGGTAGGAGACACGCATGAGGTTCAGCGCCTTTGCGGACTCTTCGAGCTCCGCCTTCTTCATCTCATCCGCATCAAGCATCGCAAGCATCGTCTTCTGCATCTCCGCCACATAGTCGGTATACTCTGCCTTAAGATGCTCTTGATCCCAATCCTGGAACGGTTCTGTAAGAAACGCTAGAACGCCATGCACCGTGTAGAGGGGCATGTAGAGGGGCGATGACTGAGCGGCATGGCGCGCCGCCTCAGCTTCGTGCCACTTGGTGGCTTCGAGTTCAGCGTCGGATGTGGTAGACGACATTCTAAGAGGAGGTTGGGGTGTGCGCGACTTCGTTCTGGTTAGGAAGGAAGAGGGCAAGGATGTAATAGGGGCGGTGGGGCGGTTCAATTTTCGAGTTAAAAAGTGATGTGCATTCTTAACCCCCCTCTTCAGCTCTCCCCAACCCCCCTTTCAGCTCTCTCAGGTGAACCCTATTCACTGCGCCGGCGCGGCCTCGACCCTCCGCTTCCACGCGAGCAGCGCCCGATGTTCCGCGAGTGCCGCCGCGACGCGCTGTTTCGCCTCCCTCGTGCGCTTCTCCTCAGCGGCGGCGAGCGCTGGGTCGTTTCTCAACGCATCCTGCTTCTCCGTCCAGAGAACCCACAAGTTGGGCTCAGGCTTCTCCTTCGGCGCAGCAGCCCTCCGCTCTGCGACCTTCCTGTCATGGACCGCACGCTCTTCAGGCGTCATCTCACTTAGCTTCTTAGGGCCCCGTCTCTTCGCAGCAGGGGCGGGGGCAGGGGCAGGAGCAGAGGCAGGGGCAGAGGCGATGGAAGAGGACATTGTTACAGAGTTAGAGGCGGGAGCGCGACTTCGTTCGGATGAGGAAGGAAGAGGGCAGATGTAGCGTGCTGAGCACGCCGCACTTCAATTTTCGAGTGGGAATCGCTCGGCGCAGAGCAAAAAAAAGGTTTTTGTTCCAGAGGTTGTCTCCTCCGTTGTGGGCCTTCATCTACGAAGGGGCGAGGGGAACGGCTTCGTTCCCCTTAGATGGCGTCGATGTCGATCTCGTCCTCCCAGCAGTCCGCGACCTTGCGAGAGGCAAGGGCCTTTGCGTCGGCCTCTGCAGCAGCCTCTGCGTCCTCCTTCGCCTTGAGAGCGGCGGTTGCGGCCTCCCAGAAGGCGCGGGCCTCGGCCTCCTCTGCCGCACGGGCCTCCGCCTCTGCAGCAGCCATGGCGGCGAGACGGCGCTTGGAGGTAATCTCGCGGTGGGCAGGACCCATGCCCTTCTCGGGCTTGACCTCTGCCGCAGGCTCCGCGGCGACCTCGACCTCTGCATCCGCCCAGAGTGCGAAGCCCTCCTCCGCGACAGGCTCCACCGCTTCCGTCTCCTTCTCCGCACCGAGGCGAGAGAGGCGGTAACGGACACCGGCCTCTGCGCGACGGTAGCGGTTGACGAGATGCGCGGCCTCTGCCTCGCGCTCCTCGTCGCGCTTGGCCCAGATGTCCTCGACGACCGCCTTCTCCTCAGAGCGGTCGAAGAGGTCATCGTCATCCTCCTCGTCCTTCTCGAGGAGGGCGTCCGAGATGCGCCCAGCGCGCTTGAGCTTCTCGAACTCGGGACGGGTGTTCACGACACCCACGACCTCCATCGTCTTCGAGAGCACACCCTCGAGGAGGAGGTAGTGGCCGATCTCGACACGAGTAGGACAGGTCTTACCACCCTTCATCTTCCCGCGGATGAGGGCAGTGACTTCCACGACCTTGCGCGGAGTCTGGACGTCGCAGAGGAACTGGCAGAAGCCGAGGTTCTTCTTGACGTGTCCGATGATGTAGGAGCCAGAGGAGACCGCTGCATCGAGGGTCTTGACCTTGCTCCAGGCCTGAGAGGCCATCTTCTTGGCATTGGGACGCTTGGGCATTCTAACAGAGTGTTGGGGAGAGGGTTGGAGAGTGGGGGCACGACTTAGTTCTGGTTAGGAAGTAAGAAGGCGAAGGTCCTCTGGAGGGACCCCTCGCATTCAATTTTTTTTTCAAATTGATGGCCTGGGCCTCTGGACCCCCTCTGGACCCCCTCTGGACCCCCTCTGGACCCTCTGGCAGAGGCCCTCAGAGGGGACTCAGAGCCCTCTGGAACCCCCTCTGGCCCCTCTGGCAGAGCCCCAGGGCTATCAATTTCAGAAAAAAATTGAATGCCAGAGGCCCTGCCAGAGGACCTCTGCCTTCTTACTTCCTAACCAGAACTAAGTCGTGCACAAGCTCTCAAGCCTCTCAAAATGTCCTCTCCCTCTGCCCCCGTCCCTGTGAGCCCCGTCCCTGTCCCTGCTCCCTCTGTGGAGCTGACCCCTGCGGTCATTCAGGAGCTTCTCGAGAAGCACCGTGAGACTCTCCTCATGAGTCTCTCGGCTATGCTCAAGAGCTCCGCCCCCTCTGCCCCTGCCTCTGTCGCTCCCGCTTCCGCTCCCAAGCCCGTCAAGGTGAAGGAGCCGCGGGCTCCCTCCATTAACCCGTGGAGGACCTTCACGATGCGCGTCCAGAAGCTCATCGGCGACTCTCAGAAGGCTGCAGAGGAGTCTCGTAAGGCTGAGCGGCCTGACGAGCCGGCGGCGGCCCCGATGGCCGTCATGGTTATGCAGCAGTTCGCCTCTCATCTCAAGACGGTCAACCCTGTCTACGATGAGTGGACGGATGAGGCGATCCTCGCGGCTCTCCCTGGCTGGACTCCGCCTGAGACGTCGAAGCACTCTATCGCGAAGGCCGCAAAGGCTGCGAAGGAGGCTGCGGCGGCCTCTGCGGCGGCCTCTGTGGCCTCGGACTCCGTCTCGGATGCCGGCTCTGTCGCCCCCGCCCCTGTCGCTGCCGCTGAGAAGCCCAAGCGGAAGTGGTCGGACGAGGCGAAGGCCGCCGCGGCAGCCAAGCGCGCGGCCACGAAGGCTGCGAAGGAGAAGGAGGCTGCGACTCCCGCTCCTGCGGCGGATGCGCCTGCGGCTCCTGCAGACGCCCCCGTCGTCACCGCGCCTGCGCCTGTCGTCGCCGCGCCTGCGGCGGAGGCCCCCGCCGCCCCCGTCAAGAAGGCCGTGGTCATCAAGCCCAAGTCCGCCCCCGCCCCTGCCCCTGCGCCTCCCGCGAAGAAGTTCGACCTCTCCCTCTTCGAGTGGACGCATGAGGGAAAGGACTACTACACGAACGACCGTGGTGACGTCGTCACGACGGACTTCGAGTGGGTCGGCCGTTTCGACGGAAAGGTCATCGATGAGACGGTCCCCGAGCCTACGGACCTCTCTGAGGCAACGCTTCGTGAGTAAATGCCTTCATCTACGAAGGGGTGAGGGGAACGGCTTCGTTCCCCTAAGAGGAGACAACCTCTGAACAAAAACTCAAAAAGAGCGGCGGCTCTTTTTGATTCGGGGATTTTGCAGAGGCGCCGCGCCTCTGTGCCCCGCCCTCTTACGATTTCTACGATTCCCAAAAATTGAATGGCTGCCTCACGCCCCTCTCACCTTCGCCCTCTTCCTTCCTAACCAGAACGAAGTCGTGCCCCCGCTCCCTCTCACGTCACAATGTCCTCTTCTATCGCTTTCCCCTCTCCAATCACCATGCCCCGCCCCGAGTTCTTCGAGCCTCTCATCCTCTCCCCTATTCCCCTCGCCTCTCCCCTCTTTGCAGGTTCTCCCGCCACCACTCTTACGAACGCTCTCGAGCCCCATGACGACGCCTACGATGCTGGCGCCCGTCTCTTCGAGGACTTTGCCCACATCCAGCCCATGCACGAGTTCGATGTGATGCACTTCGCCCATGAGGAGGAAGACGTCGACGAATGGGCAGAGGACGCGGAGGCGGAGGCCGAAGCCGTCTACGACGACGAAGAGGATGATGAGAGCTTCTGTCTCTCCTGCGGCTACGCTCTCGATACGGGAGAGCGGCTCTGCTGCACCGACTGTCGTCAGCAGATGCGCCCCGAGGAGCGCGTCTGGCTCTTCTAAGGTATGGGGGTCTATGTATATGAAAGAGGCTGCGAGAGGTAAGCTCGCACCCTTTTTCATTGATTCGCCGTAGGAATTGATCCGGCGCCGCCGCGCCACTTAGCGTTTGCGTGTGACCCCGCCCGCTGACTTCTTCTTCCAGACGAAGATGCCCTCTGTGCGCTGAACCTTGCCCGCTTTACCAATGGTCGCCCCCACTGCCGCATTCACCGCGTGCCGGTCCATAATCGGCAGCTCCATGCGCTTCCACAAGCGCGGGAGAATCCCCTTTACAGCCTCATACATCTCATCAGGCATGTTCAGGGCCATGTGGCCGCCCACACGCAGATGCTTCCACGCCGCAAGCACCACAGGACGGAAGAACTTCTCGAGGAAGCCCTCTTTCGAGCCATACGCCGGCATCTTCTCATACTCCTCGAGCATGAAGTAGGGCGGGCTGGTGAACACCAAGTCATAGTCGACCTTGGAGAAGTCCACCGTTTCCGATGGCTTGAATATCATCTTTGTCGCTGCCTCAGGCTTGCAGAACGCAATCATCTTCTTGTAGGAGCCTTCGAGGTTGACGTTCGCATCCACCCCTGTATAGGGAATGCCACACGCCATGGCAGCAAGACAGCGGCCGCCCCAACCAGCACTGAAGTCGAGAATACCCACAGTCGGCTTCAACGTGCAGTAGATGCGCTTCGCCTCGGAAGGACGGAACTGGTTAATGGTGCCGTAGTAGAGCTGGAACATACTGTAGCGCCGGCGCATGAGTGTGCGTGCACCGAGAGACCCAGGATTCAGTCCGCGCACCTTTCGCACCTTCTCATTAATATAGGCCAGCTTCTCGCGGTTCTTGAGCGCATTCACAAAGGAGATGTGGCGCTTCGTCTTCGCCTTGAGCCGATGCTGAAGAAAGAAGTAGTCGAGGGTCTTCAGGCCGGCACGGCCTTCGCTGGGAGGAGCTGGACAGGGAAGAGCTCTGAGGTCTTCATAGCTCTTCTCCGCCTCCTCTTTGGTTACATCACGCAGCTGCTTTGCAACCTGCATCTCTATTCTGGTTCGTGAAAATTGAATGCAGTAGTATATACCAATAGTTGTGAGCCGCCTTTCTTCCTTACCCGAACAAAGACGTGCAACAAAGAGCAGCAAAAATGGTTCGCGCAAACAAGCCCTATATCGTGCCTGCAGAAGACCAAGTGGATGACCACTTCTTCGTCCCTCTTTCTAGCCAAGGCCTCATGGTGAAACTCCCTCTCGATGCCAACAAGGTCGAGACGGTCCTCCGTCCCCTTGCCACTTGGCTTAACTTCCCTGGTGCGAAGAGTGCCAACAAGCTCGCGCTTCTCGCCGGTATCCAAGAGAACATCTCTCTCCTTCCCATGTCTTCAGCAGAAGCCCGTTGGCCAGAGCTTGGCCCCATCCCTACAACGCCTACGTCTGAAACCTACGGTCTCTTGGTTGAGCGCCTCCGCACTCTTAAGAACGCCGACAATACTCTTCGTCGCGACACGCCTGAGTTCATTCCACATCTCCACGCGAAGATGACGGAGCTCGAGGCCGCTATCCGAACCATGGAAGCGGAAGTGCGGCGAAAGGATGATGCCGAGCGTGAGAACAAGTTCACTGCGCCTGCCTGGTGGGACTTTGCGGTGACGGATGTCCCTCCTGTGGCACCCTATTACAAGCTCACGGTTCAAACCGAGTCTGAAACTCACGATGGGTATTGCAGTGATGCGGATGTCTACACGCTTGACCCGAAGACCTCTGTGCTCTATCTGGCTGGAAATGACTGGACTGCGAAGGAGCTCAACGAGAAGAACACCTGGGCTCAACATCTTGATGACCACTGCTGCTGTGGAGTCAAGGAGGTTCACACTCTTATGGCGTGGGAGCGGGTGGATGCAAATGCTTAAGAGGGGTTTGGAGAAGAGGCTGGGCACAGAGGCCAGCTCTTTTTCACGTGTGACGCCCCACGAAAATTGAACCGCGGCGTGTCCAGCACGCCGCCTCATGCCCTCTTTCTTCCTCACCCGAACAAAGACGCGCAGTGCAGCAAAAATGGTTCGTGCTACTCAACCCTATCTCGTGCCCGCGGAGGACCAGGCGGATGACCACTTCTTCGTCCCTCTTTCGACCCAGCGCCTCATGGTCAAACTCCCTCTCGATGCTAACAAGGTGGAGACGGTCCTCCGCCCTCTTGCTCTCTGGCTCAACTTTCCTGGAGCGCCGACGGCAAAGAAGGTGGCGCTTCTCGCCGGCATTCAGGAGAACCTCTCCCTCATCCCTATGGCAGATGCAACGGCCCGCTGGCCGTGTGAGCTCGGACCCATCCCCACGTCTTCCGCACTCCAGCAGGTACGACTCAGCATTCTTCGTGATGCGGATGATGCAAAGACGTTCCCTCGTGCTAGCACGCTCTACATTAAGACACTTCGTCGCGACACGCCTGAGTTCATTCCGCATCTCCACGTAAAGATGAACGAGCTCGAGGCGGCGATTCGAACGGCCCGCGCCGAGTGTCGTCCCTGTACCGAGCAGAAGGCGTGGGAAACCCGATACTGTGCTGCACCCAAGTGGCTCGCCTCGGCTCTTCCTCAGCCTCTCACTGGGGTGGAGTATTACGAGATTATCCTCGAGGAAGAGGAGGATGGGGAGACGAAGGAGCGCCGTGCCTTCCTGCCTGTAGAGGGGTGGTCGTCGCAGGATCTCGATGAGAAGATGAGCTGGTTGTATGGTTGTTCGTGCTCTGACTATATCATGGTGCGTATGAGATCGTGGATTCGCGTGTGGGGCTGAGTAGGGGAGCGAAACTTCGCGGCGAAGTCGCTTCGTTAGCGCGGCGCAGAGCGCCGCTAAAAGCGCTCCCCCTTCCTAAATGTAGCGGCACCTCTGGCGCCGCGAATCTTTTTATTATCTGCTGAGTAGCTGCCTCGCAGAGACAATATCCGTTGCCGCGAAGCGGCAACTCATCCTACCGAGGGGGCGAGGGGGACAGAATGTCTCCCTAAAATTGAACGCCCCACCCCCTTTTCAGCTCCTCACGCCTTCTTCCTTCCTAACCAGAACGAAGTCGTGCTCCGCTCTCTAGTCCTTTCAAAATGTCCTCTTCCTTTGTCGCCGGCGGCTTCCCCGCTTCTGCGACCGCCCCTTCTGATGCCCCTGTCCCCACTGCCTGTGTCACCGCCAACCAGCCTATCTGTGATGCCCTCCTCGCGGAGGCCGCCAAGAGGGAGAACCCCTACGCGGCTCGTGCATACCGCAATGCCGCTGCCAAGGTCGCCATTGCTACGATCAACCTCTTTATGGAGTATCATGAAGAGTGGGTCGAGCATCATCTCGGTGAGAAGACTGGGCTCTTCGTCAACGAGTTCATTACCATGACCAAACTCAAGGCCGCCTACAACAACGGTCGCAACCCTCACGCTCTCTTCCCTGCCGCCTGGGGCGGCCTTCTCGAAGATGATGCGCGTATCCATATCGCGCTCGATGTCATCAACGATATTCTCGACAACCCCGCAGAGGCTCGTCGCAAGCTTCACGCCTCTAACGAGGATTACATGATGGCCTACATGTTCTACACGGCATATGAAACAGAGGCCCCGCTGGTCTGGTTCTACAACAACATCGTCAACATGGTCATGGGGGGAGAGTAAGATGGCTCTCTATTCAGTGATGGATTCCAAAAAGAGGGGTGGCTGGTGGCTGGCACCTCTTTTTGATTTCCTCTTACCGCTTCGCGGCGGCCCCTAAAATTGAACCGCCCCCACCCTCTCTCATCTCTACTGCCCTCTTCCTTCCTAACCAGAACGAAGTCGCGCAAGATGCCTCCCCGTAAGACCCCCGCCCCTCTCCTGCCTCGCGTGAAGACCGACACACTCTCCGATGGACGCATTGGCGTCACCGGTGATACCTTCCCTATTAAGGACCGCCTCAAGGCCGCCGGCGGCCGCTGGCATCCTGGCGACAAAGTCTGGCACCTTCCCGCCGGCACGGACCTCGCCTTCCTCCGTGAGCCTCTCCCGCCTCCGCCGCCCTTCATTCCTCTGAACGCCTGTTGCGCTGGCGCGACGGTCTATGGGAACACGAAGAGTGAGGTCTTCTGTCGCGAGCATAAGCGCATCCCCTGGTGGTTCTGCTGCGACAAGGCGCGCGTGATTGACGCTGTCCGTCAGAGCTGCTCCTGCGTCGTCCACACGCAGTCCGACCCGCATGTCGCCTGCATTCTCGTGCGCGGACAGCGCTACACGGGCGACTAAGAGGAAGCTGCGCCGCAGGCATAACTCTCGCGGCGCTCCGCGCCGCATCATCTAGGAAGGGGCAAAGGGGAGCGCCTTCGCTCCCCTACCCCTTTTTATGACACTGCAGAATAGAGATATGTTAAGAACTGCGGGAAGAGCCGCTAAAACAGCTGGAAAAGCGTTTAGCAATGCAGTCCTTGCTCGTATAGAAGCGGATGCAAAACGGGCTATACACGCAGGAAAGAAACCTTTAGAGGGGGCGGCAGAACGCTATGCAGGATATCGAGCGAAAAGCGCACTCCCATCATCGTATGGCCCCTTTGCAAGGGCGGGGCCCATCCATTCTGTTACACACGGATATGTGGCTCCCGCCGCTGCCGGCCCCTTTGCAGAGTCGCTCTTTCCAACCCATTGTCGATGCTCCACCTACCACCCGAGAAAGATTTTAAGAGACGATACACATCGTGTTTACAAATGTGAAGGATGCGCTCCAAAAACGATGGGCCTTGGCGAGTATGTAAGAACCATTGAACATCAAGGCTTTCAACCTCGTAGGAATACGCGCAGAAGGGGGGCGACCAATACAACCCCGAATGTGCAGAAATCAAAGTCTGGGTCACATCATTCAAACAATCATACAAGAAAGTCAAAGTCGAAGAACGCGAGATTAGCATAGAGCAAATGCCTCGCGAAAATTGAACCAGGCCCGCGCCCCTATGCAGCCTCCACGCCTTCAAACTACCTCACCCGTACTTTGTCGTGCTCCGCTCTTGAATACTCCAAAATGCCTTCCTTACAAGCTCCCCGTCGTTCTGCTCGTGTTGCTGCAGCTGCTGCTGCACAACCCTCTCCAGCCTCCTCTCCAGCTCCAGCCCCAAACCCAGGGGCCCCTACCCCTACCCCTAAGAAGGACACCCGTCCTCGTTGTTGCTTCTATCTCGAGGCCAAGAAGCGTCTCTGCAATCGCATCTCATGCGATGGCCGACTCCCCTTCTGTGCAGATCACCTTCCTCCCACCCCCTCTGAAGAGGGGCTCGCGGCAGCTGCTGCCGCCTTAGAAGGGCATCTTCATGTCATCCCCCTTCCCCCTATGAAGACATATGACTGGAATGACCGCGACCAGTTCGTGCGAATGGGGTATGAAGCCATAAAGGAAGCGAAGGAATCAGAAGAGTGCGTGTATCATTCTCTCTCTGCTGCCCTCAAGCCATTTAGGAATCTCCGTGAGACATGCCGTGATCTACAACTCGTCCACCCCTTTACAGAACTCTATGATACAATGAGCAAACGCGTCGGCCATCAATGGAGCAACTATGACCTCTTGTGGGACTATCTTGATGGTTACGAGCGACATGGCTATATTGCCGGCAATCGTGGGTACGATTACTACTGCCCCAACTGCATTAAGTATTGCCACTACACATCTGCAGATGAACCGGAACGAGATCTCTGTCCCAACTGCACGTAATGAGAGAGGTGGCAATAGCATACTCAAGAGGAGGAGGGGCTCTGCCCATCTTCTTTTTGAGCTTCCACGCCGCAGCTCCAGGGCAAAATTGAATCGCCTCCAGCCCCCAGCCAACCTTCACGCTGCTTCACAACCTAACCCGTTCTGAACAGTCAAGATGCCTAAGCGTGCGAATCCCAAGAAGATGGCGGCCCAAGCCTATACCAAGATGAAGAGTCTGGATGCGGCAACCACGGATGGAAAGTACTATGTTGCACGAGTGGAGAAGGCCCTCGGCAACTGCGGATTTCAGGCGACCATTGAGCTTCCCAATGGCCGTCTTCAGGAGGTGCAGGTCCTCGTGCGGGGGAAGATGAAGGGTGGGCGCGCGTGCGCCACTCGTGTGGAGGTGGGGAACTTCGTTCTTGCAGACGGCGACATCAGCAAGAAGGTCCTCGAGGTCGTCGGCGTCGTGAACCGTCAGGCCGAGCTCGACAAGCTCAAGCGCTCTGGGCGCGTCTCACGCTCCTTCGTAGAGGCAACCGAGCGTAAGCGCAACGGGAATGAAGAGGATGACGATATCTTCGACCGCGAGGGGGTCGAGCAAGAGGAGGGAATCTGGGAGAAGAAGGACGAGGAGCGGTCTGCAGAGGCCGCGCAGCTCCTTGGTCGCTATATGCAGCGCGAGGCAGAGGGCGTGCGTTATCGTCTTGCGGCGGCAGAGCGGGCGGGGCCGGCAGGAGACATGGCTGCAGAGGATGATGCGGATGACTGGGAGGACGTAGAGGATGATAACGGGGCCGCAGGCGGTGGCGGCCCCCCTCGCCGGCGTCGGGTCAAGAAGACGGTGACCTTCGTCCCCAATCCCGCAGAGGCCGCCGACGGCCTCAATCTCTGGAGTGCAGGGGCGACCGCGCCCGAGGTCGAGGATGAGGAGGTTGCGGCCGCGTGGACCGCGGCAAAGCCTGTGACCACCCGCAAAGTCCCGAAGAGCTGGGAGGACGATGATACGCTCGACATCGACGCTATCTAAGGGTGCAGGGTGTAGGCGAAAAAGGGGGCTGGAACCTTTTTCGTTTGGGTTTACCTCCCCCCAGAAAATTGAAGTGGCTGGTGTGCACGTGTGTTCAATACCCTTCCATCTTCTTCCTTGACCGAACAAGATGGCAGTCGCAAACACCGTTATTGCTAGCGCAAGTCGCCCCAGCCTCGCTGTCGTCGCCGAGCGCCTTGCTCCGCTCGTTGGTATCCCCCACTCCGTTCCTCGCACAGCCAACAAAGGCGGCGCAGGCCATCATCTGGAAACCCTGCTCGGCATTCCGCACAGCCCTGCCTGTCTCGACTGCGAGGATGGCGAACTGAAAGCCTTCCCTCTGAAGCGGACCTCCACCGGCCACCTGGTCCCGAAAGAGACAGTGGCCGTCACGATGTGCGACCGCGCAGCGCTCGCCATCACCCCCTTTGAAGCTTCTCGCGCAGCAGCCAAGCTCCGCAATACGCTCTTTGTCCCCTACTTCCGCCCGGACGACGAGTCCGTCGTCTACTACGCCCCCGTGCTCTTCACAGAGGCCCACGCCCTTTGGTCCACCCTCGCCGCCGATTACACAGAGATTCAGACTCGTGCAGCCGCTGGAGAGATGACAGGGAGCATTGGCACCTATCTTCAGACGCGCACAAAAGGGCCTGGCAAGGGGTCTACGAGCCGTGCCTTCTATGTTCGCCCACAGTTCCTAGCAGCTCTCTTTCCTGCTGGATTCTGAATTCGGCATAAAAATTGAGGCCCGCCCCGCGCCCCTCCTTTTCAGTATCCCGCTCCCGCCACCACCACATCCTTCCGTAAAGAATGTTCCGTTCGATTCGCTACTTCCGCCCGATTCTTACTGCGACGCGGGCCATGCAGACCTCGGCTCCTATGTTCGAAGCCAATGCCACACACAGCTCCTCCTCTCCAGCCACAGGACACACGCATCAGCGCCACTTTGATTCTCTTCGCGCGTTCGTTACACAGCAGTATGCCCGAGACGAGAAGCCCCTCCATGCAACATCCCCTCTTGAGCTACAGCCAACTGCGGCATCTACCATTGAACACTATGTTCTCTGCGAAGATGATGTGATTCTTATGAGCGATGACTAAGGTTGTAGAAAATTGAACGGCGCGGGCCGCCCCTTTTTGACCTCGCCGCCTCTTACACACTCACACTGTCTAAGATGGGTCACGCAAACAGCACTCGCCGTATCGCCGCAGAGGGTGTTGGGGCTTTTGGGGCCCCTGTCCCCCGTCCTCCTACTCCTCCCGTCGCTCCTCCCTCTCCAGCCCTCGTTCCTCCCTCTCCTCCTTCTACTCCCCCTCCCACACCCACGCCTGCCCCTCCCGCCCTCACAACCTATACCCTCCCCTTTACAGCCAATCTCATCCGCACGGACCATACAGCCCCCAGCGAGAAGCTCCAGCTCCGCGGGCGTCAAGAGCTTGAAGACGCGAACTGGGGCGAGTATCTCCTCGCCACCATGCGTGATGCGGCATGCGACAAGTACTCTCAAACGATTGGGGAGTACGTCCCGATTGAGGATTGGGAGGTCACTGTCTCCGCATCCGTCACGCACGAACAGGACCCCAAGGGATTCTTCTACACCGTCTACAGCGGCACTCTCACGTGGACCTCCGCTTCCTCTCCTCTTGAGAGAGTGCAGGAGGAAATCGACTGGCGCATCGGTGACCGCATGTGCATGTATGAAATCGACTACGACAACTGGCACGTCTACATTCATCCTAAAAAGGTGACCGCTGTTCCTGTCGCCTAAGCCCCAAGCTCCAAACAAAATTGAACCCGCGGTGGGTCATTTTTGTTCGGCACACGCGTTCGTTACGCATTCTGCAATCAAACGCGTCAAAAATGTCTATCCCCACCGCCGCGTTCCCATTCACCATCATCGACAACGGCACCCTCTGGTGTTGTGGAATGCCTGGCTGCACGAAGCAGATTCCAACGGCCAAAAAGAGCCTGATTGTCTATCACCGCAACACGCATTTCCCGAACTATGAGTGCCAGCACTGTGGCGAGAAGTTCCCGCAGAAGAATCGCCTGGATGTTCATATCCGAACCACCCACACTGGAGAGAAGCCGTATGCCTGCAAGCACTGCGAGCGTGCCTTTCCGCAGCTGTCCAATCTCCAGGACCACGAGCGGAAGCATCATGGCATGGTCAACTCTTCCGCTCCGAAGGAGGACAACGAGTTCGCCGCCTTCCGCGCAAAGGAGGTGAAGTGGATTCACCTCGAGCACTCCGATTGGACGATTCAGCAGATTCGAACGGAGGTCATGCGCCGCTGGCAACTCGTGCATGCCGTGGCCTGAAAAGGGTATTGCGCTAGCCGCGTGGCCGCGACTCTTTTTCATATGGCCGGCTCACTGTCCCCCGCAACAAAATTGAAGTCACGACCCTGTGGCCACCGCCTCCATCCCCCTCTTCAGCACTCCCTTTCCACACGTGGCACTCCACAAAATGCCCGCCGCCTTCCCTCCTCTTACGCGGTGCACTCGGCTCCCTGGGCTCACGTATGTGAATCCTGTGCTCACTCCCGTAATGTCGCCATGGACCTCGCTTCCAGGCCTTGAGGGAACTGAAGCTCGATATCGTATTCTCGCTGACCTCTATGTGCGTGCGTGCCGCCCTGATACCCCCACAGATGCCCTTGCACAGGACCTTGTAGTGCTGCAGATCGAGCGACGGTTCTCTTATTTGAGAACCTACACATCGCAGCTTCTTATCGGTCGCTGTGTCGACGCCGAGCACGCCCGTGACCTGTTTGACCCGGCGTCCATGTCACAAGAGGACCTCTGGTGTAGTAACTGTTTTGGTCACAACTCTGTCCAGATTCCTCAGTGGCTCAAGGGCCGCTATTTCAGTGCGCTAGAGTTTGTTCCTCCATGCCATGCATGTGGTGCACAGCCACAGACCTTCTCGCTCGAGACCAGCAAGGCCAAAGGTCATGCCTATGTCTTTAGCGCTGTTTGTAATCCCGAACTTCAGGCCTGGGTAGAGGCTCAGTTCGCCGCGCAGGGCATTGGCTCTGCATATATCGCCTGGCATCCTGGCCCTGCAAGCCAGCCCCCCTTTCAAGAGGAGCTCATGATGGCTGCCTGGCATCCGAAGCGAGTGGAGCGGTGGCTCGAGGCGGGCGTTGAACCCGAGGACATGTAGAAGCCGTTGCGTCGTTATCCTAAAGGGCCACAGCTCTTTTTTTACAGAATGATCGCTACGCTTGTGCAAGCAGTGAAGACAGTCGTATCCCCAAAAGGGCTGGCTGTGGGTGCAGGGGCTGTGGCAATGGGGGTCCTCTACCGCGACAGCGTCGCCTCGGCGCGTGCCGCACGTGCCATGCATATGCAACTTCTTCGAGAAGAGTCGAAGGTTACGGAACTCAACCTAGAAGTGGCGAACCTTCGGCGGATTGTTGCCGTGGCCGTCGAGCAGGAACAGGATGCGGCTGCGGCGGCTGCCCAGAAAGACGATGATATGGTCCTGTCGATTCTTACACTCACCTGTATGGTTAGCACTGTGACATTTGCCCTTGTCGCCCAGATTGTGCGCAATAGCCTTGGCAGCGGAAGTGGTTAACCACAAACACCTTTAGAAAATTGACCGGTCCGCAGCGACCCAGCTTTTTTCACCCAGCTCTTTTCGGCCTTTATACGCTCAAAAGATGCCCGTTTGCCACGCCCTCACACGTAACGGCCATCCGTGCCGCGGCCACGGTGCACCCGACCTCTGCCACATGCACCGTGACTACTTCACCGACCATAAAGCCGATCAGGAAGTGACAGACCTTGTCAACCCTTATATGACCGATACGCAGCGGGGATGGCTCATCCGCATGCTGAAATCCCCCCTCTATAAGGCCGACCCCAAGTGGCTCGTGGAGCACTTCAAAGGGCTTGCTGCTCGGACACAGCACTCGATGAGACAGCGCGCAATCTATCTCTATGACCTCTATGTCTTGGCGGGGGTGCTAGCCCCCTTCGCCTCTCTCCAGTTATGGCGACTGAATGTGGCAAGCAGTCTCCGTGTGATTGCCTACTGCGGATGCTATAATCAAGATGAGGGCTGCATGGACTTCTTGTTCCGGTTCTCCAGAGAAGCTAGTAGCCTCTTCAGGCATTTCGTAAAAGGCCTCCCGCCTCACATCGTTCTGCCTTACCTCCTCAGCTTCATGGAGGCGCCCTTCAGTCTGAGACTCGAGGATGAGTTATCTCTTGCACAGCGTAGGGACTGTTCTGCGCAGATTTGGACGGCTCTACTCGATATACTTCTTCCGATGATGTCGGCCCGCGCAATGATGGCCTATCCCCTTGAGTCCCTTCTTGCGAAGATTGATGCGGGGCATGCGGATAAGCCCCAGTCCATTTGGCACATGCCAGGTATGCGCGAGAAGCTGAGCGCCCGCCTGAAGGCCATGCAGGTCGCGGAGCGAAAGGCTGCACGGGAACGCTTTGCACCTCTCTGTGAAGAGATTATGATGGCCGCCTGGCATCCGACGCGCGTGGAGCGCTGGCTCGAGGCTGGCATTCAGCCCGAAGATATGTAAAGCCGCAGCGCACATCCCTTTAAAGATGTCCGAGGCCGCCGCTGCTCCCACCACAACGGTTCACTACGTCTCCTGCCTGGTGTCCAATCCCGCCGACCCTATCTCTCCCGCCCAGCGCCTCGTCTGGCTCAAACAGCTTTTTTCCTTCGGCCCTCTCCCTATGACGCTCTATGCAGATGAAACCTACGCCGCGCAGATTTCGCTCGCAGACCACCCGGGTCTCACCCTCGTGCCATGGTCCATCACCGACTCGAACACGTATCATGCCATTCGCGGACGAGAGTCAAAATCCCACCCGATTGAGCTTCCTCGCCACCGCAATGAAGCCAAAGACACTCAGTTTTTTATGACGCTCATGCACTGCAAAGCGGAGTTGGTCACGCGCACCATGGGGACGCATACGACTGAGGGTGCCTCAGGGGCGTCAGGGGCCCCAACCCCCAAACCTTTTTACGCCTTCTTGGACGCCGGCATTGTGAAAATCTGTAAGGACGTTGCCGGCTGTGTCCAACGCCTGCGGCACCTCCAACCCTCTGCCGCCGCCCTTGCGGGCCGTGTGCTCGTGCCAGGCTGTTGGGCCCCTTGCATGCATACATTTGAAAGCCTGGCCACCCAGATTTGCTGGGTCTTCTGCGGAGGCTTCTTCGTGCTGGAGGCAGCCACTGCCTCCGCCTTTGAAGCTGCCCAACGCCGTGCCCTCCAGCCCTTCTTGGACTCGGGACGGCTCACGTGGGAAGTGAATACATGGGTGCATATGTTGCGCGACGAGGGCGCCCCGCGCTTCGCCTGGTTCGCCGCGGACCACAATGACCGAATGCTGACTGTGCCGCCCGAGTTCCTCGTCCCCTCCTCCTCTCCCACGGAAAATTGAGTCTACAAAGGGCGTATACACACCCCCTATCAAGCCCCTTCCCCAGATGGCACAAGACACTGGGAAACATCGTGAAAACACGAAGGACCAATACTATACGAAGCCGGCCATTGCCATCCAATGTGTGCAACAGATTCTTGCGCACATTGACTGGGCTACCGAGGCACAATGGGTCGAGCCGTCCGCTGGAAAGGGCGCGTTTCTCGACGCGCTCAAGGCAGCACGACCCACCGCGCGCTGCATCGGCCTCGATATTGACCCCCAGGCACCCGAGATTCAGCAGGCCGATTTCCTCGGATGGCAACCACCCGGGCCGCCGCAGATTCGTGACCCGAAATGTATCGTCTTTGGGAATCCGCCGTTCGGTCGCCAATCCTCCACAGCAAAGGCTTTCATTAAACGCGCGGCCACATTTGCCGATGCGATTGCCTTTATCTTGCCGCGCTCGTTCTTGAAGCCGAGTATGTCGAAGGCAGTGCCCCTCGCCTTTCACTGTCGGCTGAGCGAGGACCTCGCGCCCAACTCCTTTGAAGTGAATGGGGAGGCCTACGATGTGCCCTGTGTCTTCCAAGTCTGGGAACGGCTCGGCGTGGACCGTGTCGTTGCTGCCGCGCCAACGGAAGAGGGGTTTGCCTATGTCAAGCACGGAGAGGCCTTTCATCTGGCCTTTCGTCGGGTCGGCGGCACGGCCGGCACGTGCACCCCTTTCCAGGAAGGAGAGGTGTATAACAAGCAGGTCTATTACTTCCTTCGGCTCGAGGCTCCCTACGTGCCGCACGTAAAAAAGGTGGCAGAAGAGGTCAGCCGGCACGAGTTTCCGAGCAATACGGTGGGGCCTAGGAGCTTGTCGAAGGGGGAGGCGACAGAGGTGCTGAATCGGGTGCTGGCGGAGCTGCCTTCTTCTTGAGCACGCGGCGGGCGGATGCAAGCTCTTCTACGATGCGACCTCCGCGGAACTCTCCTGTCATACTCTGGGCGACAATACGCTCAGGATGGTCGCGAAGAAACTGCTGGAACCGGTTGAAGGAACACTGAAGACGGCTCTGCTGACTATTGCACTTGATGTCGAGGTGAATGGCACGGCAGCGAGGAAGCAGTGCTTTTTGAATGGCATACATGGCAGCATGCTCCTCTGGAGTGGGGGGGCGTTTCTGGGGCACTGCCTTGACAGCGCGGTCGAGCTGCTCGAGTTCGGCGCGGGTGATATCTCCAAAGAGGGCAGCAGCGGAGGCAGTAAGGTCGACCTCGGTGATACTCCGAAGCCGCTTGAGGGCAACGGCGTCGTCCTGTTCGTAGTAGATGACTGTCATATGCAGGGGGGTGCCGCTGCTGACAGCATCGTAGATGCGAAGGCAGTCTGCCATACAGACCGCATTGGCGCTGCAGGTGGTTTTGATGGAGAGGTCGACGCTGTCGAGCCGATTCAAGGCAGCAGGCAGGTCTGTTTTGTTCGTGTAGCCGATTCCCTTCCTGTCTGCCTCGGAGGCTCCGTAGACGTTGGAGAGGAGGGCTGTCTCCCAGATGAATCCGTGCGTGTGGACAGCGGGCATTGTGGCAGCGGGGGGGTGCTAGAAAGGGGGTGTGTGCTGCCTTCGAGGCAGCTGTCCTTCAATTTTGTTGTGCGTGCCGGCGGCGGCGCAAAGCCCTGAAATTGAGGTAGACGGCAGTCATATGTGGCACCCTATACACAATGACGACTGTCGTGGCAACCTACGACGCGATTGCCGAACACTTCAGTGCCACGCGCTATAAACCGTGGCGCGGAGTGAAGGCGTTCTTGGAGGATCTCGCGGCCGGCTCTACGATTCTTGAGGTGGGCTGTGGCAATGGTAAAAATCTGGGGGTGCGAGCGGCGGATTGCTCTGTGCACGGCTGTGACCCCTGTGTGGGGCTCGTGGCCCTTGCACGCGAGGCAGTTCCTGCCGCAGCCCTCACAGTGGCCGATGGCCGCGCACTCCCCTATTCAGCTGCTTCGATGGATGTTGTGATGTCCATCGCTGTGCTTCATCATCTGGAGACCGACGCAGACAGGCGCCAGATGCTGAAGGAACTTGTGCGCGTATGGAATGGCAGTGGGTGCGGTCTCGTAACTGTGTGGGCCACGGAGGCAGTCAAACCGAACTGGCAGCCCGGACCGGCGCCAGGCGATTACTGGGTGCCCTGGACGTTGGCCAACGGGTCGACCCTCCAGCGTTATTATCATGTATTCGCGCGCGATGAGCTGCTCACTCTCTTGAACGGGATTGTCCCTTTCAAAAAAGTGGAATGGGAGTGCGACAACTGGTATGTCTACTTCTAGGCGCTGCGCTCATCCATCATCCGCTCGCCATTTCGGACGTGAAGGAAGTCAGGGTTCGTGCCCTTGTGGTCGAAGGTCTTCGTGTGGCGGAAAAGCAGCCGCTTTGTCTTCTTGAGCGCCTTCGTGCCACGGAGCGGATTATCGGAGCAGTTGCGGCTGAAGCAGAAGGAACACATGCGACACTTTGTCGCGCTGCACTTGGCACGCATCATCTTCTGTGCGCGCTGGTTCTTCGCCCACGTGTCCGCCTTCACAGCGGGGAGCGTCCAACCGTCATAGGAGACGGTAATGGAGAGAGCAGGAGAGGACATTTTTGGCAGTGCAAGGTGCTGGAAAGGGTGTGTGTCTGCCCACCGTCGGCGCACGCCGCGTCAATTTTACTCGCCCACCCCCCCCGATAGTTTCTGAGCCTAGACTAGAAGAACATGGCAGCAGCGGGTGGTCCAGATGATACACTTCGTGTGTGGGTCTATACACAAGATGCTAGAGGATCACGGGGTCATTCCTACACCACACCGATTGATGACCAAACTGCTGGGTCCAAGAAAGAAGAAGATAGTACGAAGGCTGAGCTTCAGGCAATGATTAATGATGTGAGTAGGGAGGCTTGCCAAAACAATGTAGCAGAAAGCTATATTCGAACCACTGCAACGAGGATCAATACCATCCTTATGGTGGTGTATAAAGTAAACATGGTGGATACCCCTTTGCGAGCATCGCGGAGTGCGGCGAGGTCTGCTCCTGCGCCGCGCGAAGTAAAAGAACCGCTAGGATTTATTTGTGCTAAAAACGAACGTGATGAGGATGACACACGCGACGGATTATATATTGATGTGATCTGCACAAAGAAATCGGTAGGAGCGAAACTTTTGAATTATTTTGTTGAATATGCAAAAAAGGCAGGCAAAACATTTATAGGACTCAGCTCTCTTCCTTCTGTAATCGCGTATTATCCCAAAATGAAGTTTCAATATAGAAAAACATGTGCAGGTGAGCCTCTTGTGCACCTCTCTGAAGAGATGACTGAGCATTTGGCGGATTTAAAGGCACGGGGGGTCTCTCCTCCAGTAACGAGTGCCGAGGCATATGATTCCAAGCCGTATATGAACTTTATGCTTGAGCTTCATTCAAAAGGCTTGACTGTGCGAAAAGAGGGGCGGTGTGGCGAGGCGGGGATTAAGAGGTCGGCATTTAAGAAAGATCAATGTGGTGCGGATGGATTTTCTATGAAACGATGCGAACTTGGTGGAGGTGGACGCAGTCGCCGCTGCTGCCGTGCCGGCGGACGCCGTCGTCGTCATACACGCAAGCGTGCATAAATAGGGCCATCGTTTACCTACCTTTACAGAGCCTGGAACTTACCCCCATCGAGTGCTAAAAAGGAGGCCGACTCCTCGCGTGTCAACGCAAGGATTCGTCCGAGACTGCTGCTGAGTTTCCCCACCACCGCAGGCACATTTTGCAGGACCACGAGTTCCGCAAGCACCTGCGTGAATGCCTCCTGGCGCATTCGTTGGTTGGGCGCTGAGCCCACAAGCATGGAGACGCGTGTAGGAGGCAGCGAATAAATGCTCCACGCAGGGTCCGCCAGCCGCTTCAACTCGAACGTGAAATTCGCGTCCGACGAGGCCAAGAAGATACGGAGCCCAGACAGTCCCGCCTTCGCCTGGAATCCGCGCAGGGCGGCCAGGTAGTTCTGCACGTAGACTCCACGACGGTCACCGACGCCCACAGCATCGCCTGCCTGGAAGAGGACCCCCACGTCAAACTCGCGTGGCCAGCCATTCCCTTTTAAGAACTCGCGCACCCGTGCACCCGCAGCATCGTTCAGCTCAAAAAAGAGCTGGGCCTCATCGGCGAGGTCGTCGCGACTGAGTCCGCGGACATGGGCCGCAATCTGGGCTGCACGACGTGCGATGGGAGTTGCACGTGGGACTTGTGCATCGACATAGGTCACACCGGATATATCGTAAAAGGTATCTTTGAAGAGGCCTGTATTGACAGAGACAGGGTTGACGCGGTCGTAGACAGCGAGAGGGGCACCCACCGAGCGTGCATATAGGTGGGCATAGAAGAAGTTGAGGAACTGCGTCGGAGCATCGTCCTCGTTCGTGGCGTAAAAGAGGGGCTTCGCTTCGGGGGTTCCATCGTCTTCCTCCTTTTTCTTCAGAGGCGGAGGCACGCGAATCCAGGACGTCATTCTGCTCGGGTAGAGAGGAATCACATGCCCCTAAAATGCCGCAGCTTAAACTCTTTTAGTCTATGTATACTGTATAGACAATGGTCTTAGAACCTACCCATCGTATTTTTAATAATACAGTCGAGAAAGCTCGTTGTATAAGTAAAGAGGATACACGGGATATCCTATTCCGCTTAAAACACCAGAGTGAACATATGTTTCGTGAGCGTCCACGGACTGAACATGTAGAGAATGGAATCTATATAGGGAGAAGTAGTCGTGATACTACGCCCATTATTAAGCCTATCCGAACGAAGTATGGGGAACAATCATATGAAGCGAGTAAACGAGCCTACAATACGGCAATGTTCGACTTAGATACAAAATACGGCCATCGTTGATAGTCTAGCTCCTGCCCTTGCCGCTGCCGCTGCCGCTGCCGCTGCCGCTGCCGCTGCCGCTGCCGCTGCCGCTGCCCCTGCCGCTTTCCAGAAAGTGGAAAGGCTCCTCCAAATTAGATGAGCGCCCCTGCCGCTGCCCCCGCCCCGTTCAAACCATCCCTATGTTTCTATACGTGCTTCTTTGGCCCGGATGGAAATGTTGCGAACCAGATTCCTACCCCTCCGTCGCAAACCTATCCTTGTTTCTATTTCACGAACAATCCCGCAACGTTGGCCAAACTGCAAGGGACCGGCTGGAAAGCGGTCGACATGACCCGCATCCCTATTAAGCTGACGGACCGTGAGAATGCCGCCGATGCGAAGGAGTTGAAGGCAGCCCCGCACCACTTTGCCGAGCTGAAGCCCTTTGCATTCACGTGCTACTATGATTCGAAGCGGAAAGTCAAGGACACTGACGTAGTCGGTATGTGCGAGTATCTGCAAGCGGAGGCGGCAAAAGGAGCTGCCTTCATGATTGGCCACCATCCCTTTTGCGCTGCGAAAGTCTGGGATGAATTCAACCTCGCGATGGGCCAACAGCGCTATCGCGAAGAAGAGGCAAAGATGCGGGCCTATATTGCGAAACAGGTGGCCGCGGGGTTGAAGGAGGAGAAGGAGGTCCATCACCAGACAGGATTTATTGTGCGCCGCAGCTGCCCCGAAGTTGAGAAGCTAAATGATACCTGGTGGGCTCATATCCAGGAATGTGGCATTGAGTGTCAGGTGAGTTTCTTTTTCATTCATCAGCTGTTTCGGCCGCAGGTCGTGTCGATTCCGAGCTATGCATACCAATACTGAGCAGGCAACAAGTCAGGCCCGTCTAGAGAAGATTGTCAGAGGAAGAAGTAGGAACCGCGGAGGATGATTCTGCAGCTGTTCACGGTCGCCCTTGCCCTTTTGAGTCTAGATACAACATATGCAGCAGTGATTCGACAACGTCCCCAACGTATTCGAAACTGGACACCCGATACGCAATCTGCAACGGCTTCGCGCACGGCAAGCAAATCGGCTCGGGCGTCGTTGACTGCAACGAAACGGCTGGCGGCGGCAGCCACCGCCGCACCTACCCTTTCTAGCAGTGCATCACCAAGCGGTCTCTATTCTTGGACACCAATTGTCACACGTTCGATGCTGACCACCCAGAGTGCATCTACATCAGCATCAGCACAGACATCATTCTCTGTAGCTCCATCTACGACGGCCACAAGCACCCGCACGGCTACCCCTACTTCCAGCCAAACGCCTACACAAACTCCTACGCAGACTCCCACGCGCACGTCATGTATTACAAACTACTCTGCCTCTCAAGCGGGATATGTATGTCCCGCAGGCTACACTCTTTCTGTGTCAACCTGCAGCACCTCCTATACAGCCACAACGAACTATGCCTGCGCTGCAGGCGAAACTCCCTCTGCAGATACGTGTCTCGTGGCGGCCACACAGGATTGGTGCCCATCAGGCTGGACCTTTATAGGGGGTGCACAGTGTCAGACTACAGTTGCTGCAACGGGGGTGTGTTCATCTGGCTGGTCCAAATCGGGCTCGTATTGTCAGCAGCAAGAATGTTCGGCTGCTCGCTGCGGCACTGTGGCAGGCAGCGGTGCCCTCGCCTGTTTTACAGGAAGCTGCAAAGGGGATGCGAAGAATACGGGGTCGAGCTGGTCCTGCTTCACGAGCGATGGAGGTCCAGGAGGCTATTGGGGGAATATGAATGCGAATACAGCGTGTGGTAGTTCGTCTGTCACCTTCAAGTGCTGGTCGAGCGCGGGAACGACCTCTTGCTCAGGCGGCAGCCTCTATCGCGCCGGCACAGCCTCCACGGATGTTTGCTACTGTCGTGACAGCTTTCCCCAGACCTATACATGTCCCGCAGGCTATAGTCGCTCAGGCACTACCTGTTATGCCTATCAAGCGGCCTCGTATCAATGTGCCGCTGGCTATAGCCTTTCTGGGGCCAGCTGTTGGCGCTGGGCGACAGTATCCTACACCTGCCCCTCTGGAGGCAGCCTCAGCGGGACAACCTGCACTATCAGCCAGTCAGCGACGATGTCATACTCGTGCCCTCGTGGCGGCTCAGTCAGCGGAACCACCTGCACCCTTTCCCCAGGCACGTGTGCGACGGCTTGAACGATGTGACCCCTGAGTAGAGAATGCCTGCGACCACAACGCGCAAGGCCCCGCCGCGCAAGGGCCATCAACTCTTTAACGACAACCCCCGTGGTTACCCCAGACTCCAAGGACTCGGATATGGCACAGCGACCAAAGCCCGAACGTCGATTCGACGTCTGCGCGCCATGCCACGCGCCTACCAGTTTCAAGCCGCCACGACCATGTATTATCGCGCCAAGCATCATGCCCACCCTACAAAGGGGATGCGAGCCGCACGACGGCTCTATGGGACCTTCTTGCGGACTTTGAAACGCAAGGTGTGAGACCAGCCAGGCAGGCCGCCGCCAGCCTATAGGATTATCTCTATCTATAGAGTAAACCTATGCGCACGAGTCTTCTCGGCACGTTGTTCCTAGCCCTTGTGGCAGGTGGAACATCCCTTGTAGAGGGCAAGGATGATAGGCAGCTTGTTGCCTATCAACCCGTCTTTCCCCGTGAGTTAGCAGCCGCAGCCGTCGTTCCGACTGTCTCGGCCACTTCCACGCGCACGGCGACAATGTCAGCACGTGCCTCTCGCTCTCCCGAGCCCACTCGTCTCTCCACACCTACTGCTCCTGCGACGAAAACGACGACAGGAACCGCAGCGGCCACGCGTTCTGCGCTGGCCACCCGCACCCCTCTTCAGACTCGCTCGACCAGCCCCACTGTTACTGCATCACGCACGAGCACCCACACAGCCCCCCTTTCTCGGAGCACGACTGGAACTCGTTCCGCGAGTGCTACGGTCTCCTCGAGCCGTTCTCCCCTTCCTACACGCAGTGTATCTGTCTCTGCTCCTGCCTCTCGCACCCCCACCTCGTCCGCAACGCCCTCGCGCACGGTGACATCTACACGCTCCTCCACCACAACGTCGAGCCCCACACGTTCAATGGACGCTTCGCGCACCCAAACAGGCACAGCATCCCCTTCGCATTCGATTACATCGACACGCACGACAACGCGCACGGCCGCGGTTACGGGCACTGCCAAGGGCTCCTCGACTGGAACTGCCACCATCTCCTCCTCGCGCACAAGCACGCTCTCGGCTGCCGCGACGAGCACTGTCACATCGAGCCGCAGCCCCACGATGACTGCCACCACGTCTCGCACGGCGAAAGAGTCTGTCACGAGCACTGGTTCTGCCGCTGCCACGGCTACTATCACAAGTTCGCGCAGACCGACACACACCTCTTCCGAAACCTCCACCGTTACGTCGTCGCGAACGACAACTGGGACGACCCTGGCGAGTGCAACGACAACATCTTCTATTACGAGCACACGAACAAGCCTACCAACGTCCACTGCAAAGGGGACGGAGACCTCGACACGCACGGTTACGGCTACACGCTCAGGGACACGCACGGCACGGCCGACGAGTGACCCGAGCCCCTCGAGCCAATCTACTCTCACGGCGCGCGAAACACAAACGGCAGCTGCGACACAGACCCCTACCTCTACGGGGCTGGCAACGGATACCCCTCTCGCCACGAAGACAGCCCCAATCACCTCTACAGCGACAGGCTCAGTCTCGAGCAGCCGCACGTCTACTCCCACGTCTTCTGCCAGCGGCTCGTTTTCAGATACGAGGTCGCCAAGTAGCACTGCCTCCTCTTCAGTATCATCGGCAGGCACTCGTTCGGAAACGGGGACAGGTTCCTCGAGCCGCACCTCAACGGTGAGTGCAAGCCCCACGCGGTCGGTCCCTGCCTCGCGAACCACCACGGCCTCCTCTACAGCAACCATTACACTCTCTGCAACGGGCACGGGCGTCCAAACAACAACGCCCACGGGCACGAGCGACCCCACGGTGTCGTCCTCAGCCTCTACTACTACGTCTCCCACCACGCGCCAGACAATCAGCCCCACAGGCACGGCTACCACATCGCGTAGTGTCTCTACGACGCGCACAACGACGGGAACCCCCACGGAATCTGCGACGATTACTGCCTCACGTTCTGCCACGGCTACAGTTCCTGAAACGGTCTCGGGCTCGCCCTCGACATCCCCCAGTGAAACGAGCACCTCCACGAAAACGACGACAGCCTCCCCCACGACCTCTAAATCGGCTGCAGGCACACGCACAGGGTCTGCGACGGCGCGGACCACGCGCTCCTCCACCTTTACAGCCACTCTGTCTGCCACGCCCACTGTCACAGGCTCCCCTAGCTCGACTACAACGCACACCGCGGCCGCCACTGATTCTGCATCTCCCTCGACTTCTGCATCGCATTCATCTGCCCCATCCGCATCCGAGTCACCTTCGGCCTCCAGCACACAGTCGGCAGCTGCCTCCTCTTCCGCTTCAAACTCTGCTGCTGCCTCCTCCAGCTCCTCACCCTCTGTGTCCAGCACACACTCGGCTGCGGCGTCCGCCACCAGCACACGGTCTGCACAGGAGACGAGCACAGCGACGGCCACTGCAACTGCTACGTCTACCTCTAGCGCCACAGCCACAGCGACTGCAACCTCGTCTACAAGTGCTACTGCTACGGCCACGGGCAGTGCAACAGCCACGGAAACATCAACAGCCACGGCTACCGCAACGGAAACCTCCAGCGCAACGGCCACAGCAAGTGCGACGGCAACGGCCACAGCGACAGAGACGTCCACAGCCACTTCCACGGCCACTTCCACTGCCACCTCTTCAGCCACCTCTACAGCGACTGCTACTGCCACTGCCACGTCGACCGCTACTGCCACCTCTACAGCCACGGCCACTGCCACTGCCTCAAGCTCCTCTGTCGCCACAGCTACCTCCCTGCCCAGCTCCACCTCTACAGAGACATCTACCTCCACGCTGACGGCCACGCAGACCCCTACCCAGACCCCTACCCAGACGCAAACGGGCACGGGTACACCCTCCAATACTGCCACGCAGACTCCTACACAAACCCCTACGCAGACGCAAACGGGCACGGGCACATCTTCCAATACTCGGACGCAGACTCCCACGCAAACTCCTACCCAGACGCAAACCGGCACGGGCACACCTTCCAATACTCCAACCCCATCGATTACCCCCTCTGCTACCCCTACACCGAGTGCATCTCCGTATCCACTCTATGTAACAACGTTTGGTGGACCATTTAACCAGATTAGTAGTGTTACATTATGCGATGGTATATTATATATTGTAGATGCAAAGGGGCATAAAATCCATAAAGTCTTGTTGGATGGAACCACGACAATACTCGCAGGCAGTGGTGTGGCAGGATTTGCGGATGGACTTGGACCTGCCGCTCAATTTAATTCGCCAAAAGCAATCACGTCTGACAAAACATGCCGTCTATTTGTAACAGATTATTCGAATCAAAGGGTGCGCCTCATTACACCTGATGGAACAGTATCCACCTATGCTGGAACCGGTGCATTCGGTTGGGTCAATGGTGCCCTCCTTGCATCCACCTTTCGAGGCCCGTATGGTATTGCGAGCGATGCAACTGGGGTAATTATATATGTATCTGAGCTTGAAGCATGTACAATTCGTAAGCTAACACCTAGTGGTGTAACAACTCTTTCAGGAATTGGCTGTGGATTTACAGATGGTGCTGCCAACCTTGCCAGATTTTATAATCCACAAAACATTGCACTTGATAAATCTGGAACAAGACTCTATGTAGCAGACTATCTCAGCAATCGCGTGCGATTGGTCATGACAGATACGGGTGTTGTATCCACCTATGCTGGAACTGGAACAGCCTCCTCTCTAAATGGGCCCGCACTCTCTGCTACATTCTTCTTCCCAGTTGGGATTACTACTGATGACTATGGAAACGTATATGTTGGTGAAGTAGGACAAACAAATACGATTCGTAAGATTCAAGCGGATGGAGGCCAAGTAACAACCTATGCTGGTATAGCCCAATGGGGAACATGGGATGCAATCGCTACAGGCTCAGTATTTGCTGAACCGTATGGATTATATTTTGATACCCCTACTGGAGTAATGTATGTATGTGATTTTGGAACTGGAAAACTTCGTAAGATTGCGATACAGCCATCCTCGACACCGAGTGCAACTCCTTCCAACACACCTACAGGGACGGGCACTGCATCGATTACACCGTCTGCTTCTTCTACCCCTGGCACGAAATCTGGAACACCAAGTGCAACCCCTACCCGTTGCCCTTATATCTATGATGCCACGTTCAGTGGGTATTCCTGTCCAACAGGGTTTACCCTGTCTGGCACATCGTGCCTCTCCACCTATCAAGCTACCCTCAACTATGCCTGCCCAGGCGGATGGGCCTTGTCTGGCTCAACGTGTTCCTCCTCCTATCAAGCAACTCTTATGTATACATGTAACTCGTGGGAAACCTTGAGCGGCGCTTCGTGTGGGGTAGGAGCCACACAGGACCTGTGTTCGTCAGGAGGTGGATTAATCTCAGCGGGGCAGTGTCAATCGAGCTACCCTGCTACTGCTACGGGAATCTGTAACTCTGGCTTTACAAAGTCTGGTTCCTACTGCAACCGAAACGCAGCAGCATGTGGTGCAACTCTCTGTGGTACCTCATCGAGTGGAACACGCGGCTGCTTTTCGGGCACACTGAAAGCCCCAAAGGTGTGCAGTGGGACATCGTATTGCACGGGTGCGCCATGTGGAGCCTCTCCAGGAGGCTATTTCGGCTCGATGAACTCAGGTGGGATTCAGTGTGCAGCAAATGCAGTGGATTCTACTCCCTGTCCAACGGGCACTTCCATGTATGGAACGAGCTGTCAATGCCGTGATGCCTTCCCACAGTCTTACAGCTATTCTTGCCCCTCAGGTGGCTACCTTTCTGGAACAACCTGTATTATCAGCTATACAGCGGACTGGCAGTGTCCTGCTGGATATGGCTTGGCAGCTCCTTGGTGCTGGAGAGGGGCTGGGTCCTATTGGAACTGTGGAAGCGGTGGCTCCCTTTCAGATTCCACGTGCACATTGACCCAAGCTGCATCCACATTTTACACGTGCACGGGTTCTGACTCCCTCTCAGATTCCACCTGCACGAAGTCGCAGCCGGCCGATTTCACCTACAGTTGTCCTCTTGGGGGTTCAGTGGTTGGAACACAATGCGTGCTTCCTGATGGACAATGCCTGAGCCCAACGTCTACTCCTACGCCTTCGAACACTCCTTCTGGAACACCTACTGGAACTTCATCCAGCACGCCTACGCAAACATCCACAAGAACTCCATCTGGAACGTCATCTATAACGCCATCGAATACACAAACACCATCCAACACACGTGCCGCAGTATGTACGCGACCTGTATGTAAGTATCTTCATAATAAATTTGGCACAGGCGAATATGGTGCTGACTATTCGATATCAATCGGCCATATGAAAGCTACACTTGCTGGTAATACATGCTCGTATTATATTTCCTCTGGATATGTATGTCAAGAAAACTGTTGGGATTGCGGTCCTGAATGTGGTATGACATGTGCTGTAGAATGTGATTGTAATGGACAATACATGTGGGGTTGGTCCGATTGTTATTTTAGCGAACCTGCAACACAAGAAACGATTCCTTGTGAATCCGTCACATCCTCTAAAACATATACATTTACTGCTTCAAATACTGGCACTGGCACCGCCTCCAAGAGTTACACATATAGTGCTTCATGGACACCTACGCAAACAGGAACCCCTACCCAAACTCCTAGCCAAACGCCTACAGGAACAGCCTCCAATACTGCGACTGGTACCCCTTCAAATATCCCCTCTAAAACTCCCACAGGAACCCCTAGTCAAACCCCTACAGGAACTGCATCGAATACTGGCACGAGAACTTCATCCAATACAGGAACCCCTTCGCAGACCCCTTCACGCACACCCACTCCTAGTTTCACACCGATTCTTGGCTGTCGAGAGTTTTATTGTGCAGACCCTCTTGCAGTCGTAATAGGTGACTCGCCCCCAATGTGCGTGAAATATTATGAAGCTACTGTATCTCGTCGTCGCCTTGTATACGATGGATATTGCGGTGATGGGATGTATCGTGGTGAATATGAATGTGTCAGTAGTTGCCCATACGGAACCTTTGCAGACCCAACTACTATGAGCTGTGTATATGGGTGCCCCGATGGATATAGGCAGGATATGGGTAGTAATACCTGTGTCGCTGCCGAGCAGCCATCCTATGGAGTATGCGATGGAAATGGTGTATGTGATACACAGAATGGAGAAACCATCGACAACTGCCCAACGGATTGTCGTTGTGGCAACAACTTCTGCGAATACCAATCTGGAGAGACGGTTGAAAACTGCCCACAGGACTGCGGAGTCTGTGGAAATGGGCAGTGCGATGCATTTGAGAGTTGTTCGTCGTGTGAGCAAGACTGTGGGACATGTATGACGACGATTGACCCCTATTGTGGAGATGGTGTATGCAATGGCTCTGAAGATTGCCATACATGTGATAGTGACTGCGGATTCTGTCATTCAGAACCTAGCTGTGGAGATGGCACGTGCAATGGCTCAGAAGATTGCAACTCATGTTCGCAAGATTGTGGCTCGTGTAGTTCGTATGGAATCTTTTGCGGAGACGGCACATGTAATGGTTTAGAAGACTGCACATCTTGTTCGCAGGATTGTGGCCCCTGTTATACAACCTATTGTGGGGATGGAACATGCAATGGGGATGAAACGAAGTGGTCCTGTTCACAGGATTGTGGCTCTCCCTATTATTGCGGAGATGGCAACTGTATGTCTTATCTGGGAGAGGATTCAGTAACTTGCCCACAGGATTGTGGAGATAGTTGTGGGGATGGTGTCTGCGGCTCGAGTGAAAACTGTTATAGTTGTTCACAGGATTGTGGTGCCTGCCCTCCCTCCTATTCATGTGCAAGCCCAGATGACCTCCTTTCTGGAACCACGTGCAAACACGTTGAACAGGCGCTGGTGCGTCCTTGCACGTCTACGCCAACGCAAACACCGAGTGGCACAGGAACTGCCTCAAAGACCTACACCTTTACAGCATCCAATACGCCCAGTAGAACTCCTTCCAAGACTTATACCTTTACAGCATCGAATACGGGCACAGGAACCTCAAGCCAAACCCCCACAGGAACAGCTTCGAATACTCCTAGCCAAACTCCTACGCAAACGGGAACAGGAACTCCTACGCAAACGCCCACACAAACCCCTGCGGCGGCCATTCTATATCCAAACCTTATCAGTGAAGGCTCGCTTCTTGATAGAGGAACTGTATGGTTACCGACAATCGTTGGAAATGCAAACATTGAACAGTGTTTAGTATGGTTGAATACTGCATATCGTGAATGTGCTCCAAGTTGGATCACTTCAGAACAACATAAGTTACAATCTGACGATCAATGGCTCGCATGTACTACAACCGTCTGTGAATCATCCTATCCTGACACATATCGTCAAGAATGTATCAACTACATGCAAACTGTAAAGACAACTCTAGAAATACAGCTAGCAATCAATGAATTTAAATCTGCACAAAGCCAAGCATGCTATGGCTGGAGCGACCTAATCTTCAGCTATTACCCTTCTATACGATTCGCAGGTGGTGTCAAAAATGTTGCCTTTTCACAGTGTTCTCTTAATATTGACATGTGTATACAAGCGTGTGAAATGTCAATCAATGATTGTAGAAATAACTACAAAGATTGTGTATACACAATCTGTTCCTCAAACTATGAAATTAGTATGCAATGTTATTCAACAATAGAGACAAATATTATGACACTTGATAGTCATCTATTTTATATCAATGATGCCGCTCGTTCTGTATACGGATGTCCTGGAGGTGGAGGTGGTGGTGGCAATAATGCATTAACCTGTGGTGGAAATCAATGCTCGGATGGAATCACCACATGTTGTTCATGGCAAGGAAATCAAGTCTGTGCAAACTTTGATGGAACGTGTCCACAAGAGGGGGACTTTTGTGGAACTACATATTGTAATCTGGGAGAAACATGTTGTTCTGGAGGAAATACATGTAGTGTAAATGGTGTCTGCCCTGATTCTGGTGGAGGTTCAAGTTCATTTGACTGTAACTACAATGGAATCTGCGACAACGCTGAAAATGCGGATTACTGTTCAGCAGACTGTGGGTGCAACAATAATGGAGTATGCGAATCTGGTCGAGGAGAAGACCAATATTCATGTTTCAATGATTGTGGGTGTAACTCGAATGCGATATGTGAACCGAACCGTGGCGAAGCCGTTGGCAACTGCGAAGATTGCTCCAGTAGCAGTGGTGGAGGGGATACAGGAAGTCCTGATACAACGGGTGGCTATAATCCATGCCCTGGTGGTTGGATGATGCCAAATGGTTGTGAATACCCTTCACAAGGCCAAAGCTGCGAGTCACCACGTGTGTGGAATGGAGCAGATTGTTCTTGTTCTTGGCCCTATATGGACTTTAGTGGTGTGTGTAGAGAACCCACGGACCAAGACTGCTTATCACCAAGAGGCTCTTCATGGAGCGATTATGAACACAGATGCGTATGTGCAAGTCAGTATATAGACAATGGATATGGAGATTGTGTCCCAGCCGATAGTGGAAGCGGAGGTGGCGACCAATATATGGACCCGTATGGTCGTCGCTTGAAATACTTACGCGGACGCACCTAATCGAGTGTGACCTCCTTATAAAAATGATATGAACGTGTGGAACACATTCATATTATTCACATCTATATATCTTCACTTACACCCCCTTTTTAGTCGAGGCTCAGATTTGTGAAGCGTGTCAGCTTGGCAGCTCCTGCGCCAGCTGCAGGACGTACAATGCGTGCTTGCCTGGCTTGGAAGGTGCGCAAATCCGCTGCACGTGCTTCAGGTGGAAGATTCCCTGCATTTGCAAAGGTGCGTTGTGCGTTCGTGGCGGCTAAGGAGGGCACGCCAGGACGTGCTCCACGTGCCACACCAGCCCCTTTTGCGAACTGGAGACCGGCTGGGACACGTTGTGCGGGAGTCACTGTTTGAGGTGGCATAGCCACGCGCTCACGCTGCACAGTCATTTGAGATGGTACACGTGTCACTACAGTAGGTCCAGCTGCAGCAGCGAGCACAGGGGATTGGCGCTTGAGAAGGGGATTGGCGCGAGTTTGTGTAGCCTGGTCTGCCCGTGCCTGCCTTGCGCGCACTGCCTTGAGTGCGTAGGCTGCAACACCAACAGCGAGTAGTCCAGCTCCAACAACGAGTCCACTGATTCCTCCTGCGGAGGCGATGGCAGTAGGAGTGCTTTGTGTTCCTTGTGCTGCTATTCCATCTCCTTCTCCAGTGGTCAGAATCGGTTCTGTTTCATTCCTGAATGGCGTGGGTTTGGGAGTAGGACTCGAGGTAGGAGTTGGTGTGGGAGTTGGCGTGACCCGTCCTGTAAAGAAGGGGGTGATGGAAATCGTAGAGGTTTGGGAAGGGGTATTTGTCTCAGATGGCGTGGGAGTGGACGAGGGGGATGCTGTATAGGAGGGAGTGGGGGTGAGACTGATTGTGCTTGTTGGGCTGGAGGTTGGCGTGGCACGTAGAGCAGATGTTCCAGTGCTGCTTGGCGAGGGGGTTTCTGAAGGCGTATTGGAAGCTGTTCCAGTCCCAGTAGGCGTAGGAGTTTCTGAAGGTGTGGGAGTGTTGGAGGCAGTGTTCGAAGCCGTTCCAGTGCCTGTTGGGGTAGGGGTTTCAGAAGGGGTTGGGGTTTCTGAAGCAGTATTCGAAGCCGTTCCAGTGCCTGTAGGCGTAGGAGTTTCAGAAGGCGTTGGGGTTTCTGAAGCAGTATTGGAAGCTGTTCCAGTGCCTGTTGGAGTTGGGGTCTCTGAAGAGGTAGGAGTGTTAGAGGCAGTATTCGACGCTGTTCCAGTGCCCGTTGGAGTTGGGGTCTCTGAAGAGGTAGGAGTGTTAGAGGCAGTATTCGATGCTGTTCCAGTGCCCGTTGGGGTAGGAGTTTCTGAAGAGGTGGGAGTGTTGGAGGCAGTATTGGAAGCTGTTCCAGTGCCCGTTGGGGTAGGAGTTTCTGAAGAGGTGGGAGTGTTGGAGGCAGTATTGGAAGCTGTTCCAGTCCCAGTAGGTGTAGGAGTTTCTGAAGGTGTAGGAGTGTTGGAGGCGGTATTCGAAGCCGTTCCAGTCCCTGTTGGGGTTGGAGTTTCAGAAGGTGTAGGGGTCTCTGAAGAGGTGGGAGTGTTGGAGGCGGTATTCGAAGCCGTTCCAGTGCCTGTTGGGGTTGGAGTTTCAGAAGGGGTAGGAGTATTTGAAGCAGTGTTCGAAGCCGTTCCAGTGCCTGTTGGGGTAGGGGTTTCAGAAGGGGTAGGAGTGTTGGAGGCAGTATTTGACCCTGTTCCAGTGCTTGTTGGCGTAGGAGTGTTCGAAGCAGTATTCGACGCTGTTCCAGTCCCTGTAGGGGTAGGGGTTTCAGAAGGAGTGGGAGTGTTCGAAGCAGTATTCGAAGCCGTTCCAGTGCCTGTTGGGGTAGGAGTTTCAGAAGCAGTATTCGAAGCTGTTCCAGTCCCCGTTGGGGTAGGAGTTCCAGAAGCAGTATTCGAAGCTGTTCCAGTCCCCGTTGGGGTTCCTGTATTGGAAGGAGTTCCAGAGGGTGTAGGACTATTCGTAGGAGATGGAGTATCACTTCCGCTTGCACTTGGTGCCACTGCAAAGTTGGATACAAACTTAAATCCCCTGACCTTGCGAATACGATTGTTCATAAAGTCCGTGATATATAAGATAGTGCCAGTGGGGTCGAGGGCAAGTCCATATGGTGTGTTTAGTTGTGCGGTTAGGCATCCACCATCTCGAAATCCAGCTGTGCCATCGCCCACGATGGTAATCACCTCTGAAGTATTTGGATGAATCATACGAATCGTATGGGTTCCACCGTCGGCTACATAGATGTATCCATCTTTGTCGACTACTACACTATAGGGTGCAGTGAATGTGGCATCCGTTCCAATCCCATCGGCACCCCCTGACATGAGAGTCATACTTCCCGCAATCGTCTTTACAGTCGTTCCACTGATTTTACGAATCGCATAGTTATTTGTATCAGCCACGTATACATCTATAGAGCTTGTGCTTAATGACACTACATGAAGACCGTTGAACCAGGCAAACTGAGACGTTAATAATCCTGCATCTACAGGACCAGACATGGCTACTGCACCTCCTGCATATGTACTTGCTACTCCAGATGTGGTAATCTTTCGTACCTTTGCATTCATATAATCCGCTACATAGACATTTCCTGCGCTATCTACGCCTATGCCAGAGGGTTGATTAAACTGCTTGGAACTGGCAGGAGACCCATTTGTAAGGCCACCTGTGCCTGTGCCTGCATAGGTTGATACAGTTCCAGATGCAATCCTGCGCACTTTATTATTTGTTTCATCCCCTACAAAGAGTGCTCCTGCAGAGTTTATAGCGATACCGGTTGGATTTCCGAATGTGGCCGAGGCAGCTGGGCCATCAATCGAACCTCCCCCACCACTTCCTGCAATGGTGGTTACGGCCCCTGATGCGGTCGAACTTCGGATGCGCCGGTTTCCAGTATCGGAGAAATAGAGGGTTCCATCGGCTGCTACTGTGATACCCGATGGATAATGAAGGATTGCTGAAGTTCCAGTGGCATCTAGGTGTCCTGTTGCTCCAGTGCCTAGAAAGGTGGTGATGGTGCATCCTGCTGGGGAGGGGGTGGGTGTATTAGATGCTGTGCGTGTTGTGCTAGGTGTATTAGAGGGTGTACCAGTTCCAGAAGGTGTTGGGCTGTTTGAAGGAGTTCCTGACGCTGATTCCGTTGTAGAGGGGGTTGGGCTGTTCGAAGGAGTTCCTGAAGCTGATTCCGTTGTAGAGGGGGTTGGGCTGTTCGAAGGAGTTCCTGACGCTGATTCCGTTGTAGAGGGGGTTGGGCTGTTCGAAGGAGTTCCTGAAGCTGATTCCGTTGTAGAAGGTGTTGGGCTGTTCGAAGGAGTTCCTGTACCAGTTCCGCTGCCAGTTCCTGTACCCGTAG
>JACCDT010332142.1_pt1 | contig 58839 bp, 58 predicted proteins | sample 7446291 | NCBI WGS metagenome assembly JACCDT01 (sample SAMN15323446, study PRJNA562643) | freshwater metagenome | isolation source: river surface water | place: USA:Blue River Watershed | collected 2017-08-17
GCTGGCCGCCGAAGGCTTGATCACCATGAAAGTGCGCCGCGGTGCCTATGTGACCGAGGTGAACGACAAAGACCAGCAAGATGTGTATCACCTGCTCGCCTTGCTAGAGTCAGACGCCGCCGGCGTGGTGGCGGAAGTGGCCACCGAAGCGCAAATGGCCGAGCTACAGCAGTTGCACCAGCAGCTCAAAGCGGCGCAGCACAACACCGACCAGTTCTTTGACATCAACGAGCAGTTTCACATGCGCCTGCTGGAAATTGCCAACAACCGTTGGCGCGACCAAATGGTGGCCGATTTGCGCAAAGTGATGAAACTCAACCGCCACCACTCGTTGTTCAAAACGGGACGCATTGAAGAGTCATTTCAAGAACATCAGTTGCTGATGGATGCCCTGACCGAGCGCAACGCCGCGCTGAGTGTGCAGCGCATGAAAGAGCATTTTGCGAATGGGCTAGAGGCGGCTGGGTCTGCACATTGAAGGGGCAATAACCCCTTTGAGATTGCACGGCACAATCTATTTTACAGATTCTATTTGACAGAATCTAAAATTCAGAACACAATGCCGCATGATTCATTCTTTTCTGTGTGCAGAAACTGAAGCTCTTTTCAACAGCCGTGTTGTTCCTCGATTTCGTCATATTGAGCGGGTTGCGAGAAGAAAACTTTTGCAGCTTCATGCGGCCACCGAACTCAGTAGCTTGCGGGTGCCTCCCGGTAACCAACTTGAAGCGCTCAAAGGTAACCGCCAAGGTTTACACAGCATTCGCATCAACGATCAGTGGCGTCTGTGTTTCAAATGGCATACCGATGGCGCTTATCAAGTTGAAATCGTGGACTACCACTAGGAGACAGACATGACCAAATTATTAGAAGAAATTCACCCAGGCGAAATTTTGTTAGAGGACTTCATGAAGCCCATGGGCATCACTGCGCGTCAACTGGCAGCCGATATTGATGTCCCCCCCAGCCGAATCAGTGACATTGTGAACGGCAAACGCCCCATCACCGCAGATACAGCCCTACGACTGGGCTTGTTCTTCAAAATGGAACCGCGTTTTTGGTTGAATTTGCAAAGCGAGTTTGACTTGAGAACCACAACGCGCGAGCTGAAAACCAAAATTGCATCGCGCGTACGGGTGTTTGATAACAACTCACTCAACGCTTAGCCGACACCACCATTCCCACGCCCGACAAAATGAGTGCGCCACCCATGAGGTGGTGCCAACCCAGCGCTTCGCCCAACACCAACCACGCCACCACTGCGGTGTAAAGCGGGCCCAAATACAGTGTCATGGCCACGCGCCCTGCCCCCAATATTTTTTGGCACCAACCATACAGCCAATAAGCACCCAAGCCCGGAAACAAAGCGGCCACCACCACCAAGCCCAAGGCATGCCAACCCAGCGCAGGTGCATCGGGATGCCACAACTCCCACATCGAAAACGGCAGCAACACCAACACACCGCCCATGCAAATCGCTGCCAATTGCGCGGTCGAGCCGAGCACTGTAGGCCAGCGTTTTTGCAGCAAGGCATACGCGGCCCAAGCGATGGCAGCACCCAATATCCACAAATCACCTGCCACCCATTGCACTTGGGAGAGTTGGCTCCATTCGCCCTTCACCACCACATGCACCACGCCTGTCATGGCCAACACAACTCCTAAGCCTTGGCGTTTTGAAAATGCTTCGCCCAACCAAAGCGCTGCGCCCAAAGCAATCATGACGGGTGCCGACGCATAGATGAGCGAAATGTTCATGGCCACCGTGGTGCGTCCAGCCAAATACACCCACGCGCCACAAATCCACATCCCAAATGCACCCAGCACGATGTAACGCCATTTGTTTTGCCAGACATAGTTGCGTTGCGTCCACAACTCGGTGCGTGCCATGTAAGCCAATATCAACCCTGCCAAACTCCAACGCCCCAAGGCTAACAAGTGTGGGTCCATCACACCGGGTGCCGTGCGTGCTACCACCATGTTGACGGTCCACAACAACGGCACAAACCAAAGCACCAGTTTTGCCAAGTGCGTTTTTTTCGCCTGCAAGCGTTCTTGATCAAGTGGCATCGACTGGTTTTTCTGCACCGCGCGCCAAAGCCTCACGTGCCAACTGCATCACTTCATGCGGTGGCAAGGGTTTGAGTTTGTGATTGCTCCACACCTGTCGCCACAGGCGACCACCACGCTCACCGTGGTAGAGGCCGAGCATGTGGCGCGCAATCGCATACCAAGGGCAACCGTCTTCTTGGAACGCACGCTCCATATAAGCCACCATGGCTTCTTCAACCAACTCGCGTGTTTTCACTGCGTGTGCATCGTTGAAAAACTCGGCGTCCCAAGTGCTGAGCAACCAAGGGTTGTAATAAGCCTCACGCCCCAACATCGCGCCATCTATAAATTGCAAATGCTCGGCAATTTGCGCGTTGGTGGTGATGCCACCATTCACCGAAATGATCAGGTGTGGAAAATCTTTTTTCAGTTGATACACCAACTCATAGCGCAGCGGAGGAATTTCTCGGTTCTGTTTGGGCGACAAACCTTGCAACCACGCATTGCGTGCGTGCACGATGAACACCTCGCACCCAGCCTCGCTGACCTTGCCCACAAAGTCGCGTACAAAGCTGTAGCTCTCTTGCTTGTCAATGCCAATGCGGTGCTTGACCGTGACGGGAATGCTCACGGCATCGCGCATGGCTCTCACGCCATCGGCCACCAAATCGGGTTCGTTCATCAGGCAAGCGCCAAACGCGCCGCGTTGCACACGGTCGCTGGGGCAACCGCAGTTGAGGTTGATTTCGTCATAGCCCCATTGCTCGCCCAGTTTGGCAGCCAGGGCCAGGTCTTGCGGCTCGCTGCCGCCCAATTGCAAAGCAACCGCGTGTTCTTCTGGGTTGTAACGCAAATGGCGCTGCACATCACCGTGCTTTAAGGCACCGGTGGTGACCATTTCGGTGTAGAGCAAGGTGTGTTGCGTGAGCAAGCGATGAAAGAACCGACAGTGTCTGTCGGTCCAATCCATCATAGGCGCAACGCTCATGCGCCACGGGCTGAATTCCCTGCTAAGTTGTTGATTATTCTCTACTTGTGGCTGGAGCATCGGCTGGTGCATCGGTCAGGTTTCGTTGTATTTCCGGTCATTTTCGGGTATTCTGGGTGCATCGGTGCATCGTTTTTTGCATCGTTCAAGTGCATAGTGCATCAGTTTTCGTGCATCAGTGCATCAGTCCAGGAACTCGAAACATGGCAAGTATCACCCAACGGGGCGACTCGTTTTTCGCCCAGGTCAGAATTAAGCGGCGGGGGCAGATCGTATTCTCTGAATCCCGCAGCTTCCCCACCAAGGCGCAAGCCGAATCATGGGCGCAGCGCCTAGAGGAAAAGATCAAACAAGAGGGCACGGTCGTCGTATCCCAGCGTGACCTGACCGTGGGCAAGCTCATCCGCACCCACCTGGAATATCAGCAGAACCTGCGCCCCTTGGGCCGCTCCACAATTTACAACCATGAGCAGGCGATCAGCTACTGGTCGAACATCAAGGTGCTCGACCTGACCGCAAAGCATGTCATCGACTTCGCCATCAAGCGCCGGGCCGAAGGCGCTGGACCGGCCACCATCATGTCCAACCTCTCGCCCGTATCGGCGGCGCTGCATGCTGCACCCTACGCCCACGGCATCCGGGTGGATTCGACCGAATTCGACCTGGCCATCAAGCGCCTGGTCGAGGATGGTGTGGCTGGAAAGTCCAAGGAGATCATCCGCCTGGTGCTGCCCGAAGAAGAAAAGGCGCTGCTGGAGGAGTTCGAGCGGCGCAACCTGCACCACCAGACCACGATCAACATGGTGCTGGTCTACAAGTTCGCCATCGCCTTCCCCAGGCGAGCCAGCGAGCTGACCCGGATCATGTGGTCAGACATCGATGAGGCCCGAAAGACCATCCTGATCCGGGATGTAAAGCACCCCAAGCGCAAGATCGGCAACAACCAGACGGTGCCTCTGCTCCCCCCTGCCCTGGAGCTGCTCAAGCAAATACCGAAGCTGGACGACCGGATTTTCCCGTGCAACACCGAAACGATGCTGTCCGCATTTGAGCGCACCCGTGACCGAATCGCCCTCACCGGCTTGCCCAGCATCAAGGACCTGCGGTTTCATGATTTACGCCACACCGGCATCACCCGCCTGTTCTGGGCAGGCCTGCAAATCCAGGAGGTGGCGATGATTTCAGGACACACGAACTGGGTGCAGCTCAAGCGGTACACACACATCAGGCCCGAGGACGTTCAGCGCCGCTGGAATGCCCTGAACCCGGTGCAGCCCGAGGCAGTCACCAGTTAGGCCAGCAGCTGGGCCTCGGCCTTGCGCCGCGCCACCAGGCCAGGCAGAACCCGGCCACCGCCACGCACCCACAGCATCAGCTGCTCGGCAGCGCCTGGCCAGTCCTGGGCGTTGATCTTGCGCTTGAGCGTGCTGGTCTGAAGCCGACCCACCCCCAGGTTATAGGCAAAGTCCACGATAGCGTTGAGCTTGCGCCAGTCCTCGGACATCAACGCCAGCGCCAGCAGCCCCGGACACTGGCGAATCACGCCAGGCGCATAGGTCTGCATCAGCTCATGCACCAGGTAGGCCTTGGCCTGGGCCTCGCTCACCGGCTCATCAGCCAGGGTGACCTTGCGTCCGCCTGGATAGTAGGTCGAGCCGTAGCCGATTGTGGGCACACCAGCCGGGCACAAGTAGGGCTTCGCACGGAAACCCTCGAACCTGCGGCACAGCTCGGTGGCCAGGTCCAGGTTCATGCCAGTCCGCGCTTGACCAGGGTGCGGTCCATGATCCAGTAGTTCACCACGCCGCACAGCAGGGCCATGTCGTCAGGCGTCCACATCTTGGCCACCAGCTCGGCACCGCTCACACCTTGCTGGCGCAGCAGCATGAACACCGCGATCTTGGCCACGCCGTAGGCGATCAGCAGGTAGTAGGTCATGACTGGGCGCACGCTGGCCGAAAGCCCAGCGATGAATCCGCCCGCTGCCTTGGCCATCTCGGTCTGTTGGTCAATGGCCGACTTGAATGCCGCCATCACCCCGGTGTCCACCGCCAGGTCACGCTCGGCACCGATCTCGGCCATCTTCTGAGCACCGCGCACTTTCTCCAGCTCGCACTGCTTTTCAAACATGGCCAGCTCGTGCTGGCGCTCGTTCTTCTTGTCGAGCCACTTCAGCAGCTCAGGCGCCAGGCGGAAGGCGCCACCGATCAGTGAACCGAGAACACCGCCACCCAGCAGATCGAACATGATTTACACCTTCGGTAAAGCGTTGTGCCCACCCAGCCACAAGGCCAGGCCCATGACGGCCACACCCGTGAGCCAGGCGAGTTTCTTCAGCACGGTCTTGCCGACCTCGGTGTAGACCTTCTCGATCGCCACCTCGGCAGCACGCTCTGCAATCGCCTCGATCTGGGCATCGGTCAGTTGAATGTCTTTTGACTGCATGCTTTCCTCGTCAAGCTGCCACTGCCTTGACGACAGCAAAATTGATGATCGGTGCCTCGCTCAAGGATGCCCCGCCGATGTTCTTGACGCAGACCACAAACGACCCATCCAATGCGGCCATCAGCGGCCACACGTTGTAGTTCGCCAGGTTGGTCACGCCGTCCTGCTTGAGCGTCAGCACCACGGTGTCCGTGGACTTGACCAGCGAGTTATTCACGGTGAAGGCGGTAACCGCGCCAGCCGCCAGGGCTGCGTTGTTCATCGTGATGCGCCCGCACACGTTGTTCAGCGTGACAGCGGTGCTCTTGCTCGTGCTCTGCGTGACAGCGGCCCCTCGGCCTGCGGAATAACCCACGCCATCAGCCAATGCTGAGATTTCTCGCGCTTTTCCCAAACATCTAGCCCATCCTTTCTAGCTCTGTGCTGCGGTTAAATTTCTTTGGAGCTTGCCCATCCGGGACTCCTTTCGGTGTTCTGAAAGGCCCAGGCGGGCCTACTTGTCTTTGCGGTTAGCTGGTCTGCACGGGCTTTTGCTCTGGTACTTGCGGGTCAGCCTGCTCTTTGATCTTCATCATCAACATGAAAGCGCCGGTCTTGCTAGGCAATTCACCCAGCGTGCTGAGAATAAAGTTGACGTCTTCGACGGGGAGTTCGAGTTTGATAATCATGCTGGCACTCCTTGCGTCCAAGGTAGTGGCGGTGTCACCACTACAGGTGTTTTCTGTGAGTCAATCATTGCCTGAAGGTTGGCCTCAATCTCGTGGCGGTCAATACTCGGATTGATCCAGCTCCAGACCTGCTCTTGTGTGAGTTGGTTGTATGGAGTGAATGGAGTTCCTGTTGTGTATGTAACAGGCACATTACCTTCAGAAACGGCGCTGTACATCTCATCTGATGCTTGGCATTGCCAGTTGACGCAAAACACAACATCCGCCTCACCCTCGTGCTGAGGGTAAGATGGCATCGACAAAATTTTCCAAATAAATGTGGTCATGCTTTCTCCTTAACCGCCCATACCGCAATAACTAAAATTGCGCGAAACACCGCCAGATGTTTGCGTCAAAGTAGTGACTGAACCGTTCCAACCAATAGACAGCGCAACAGGAATATTTCCAGAAATTTTTGAGAAACCTTGGTTAGGGTCACACAGCCAAATGTCTGTGCCACCACTTGTGTTGTCACGGATTACCAGAAGTCCACTGAAAGCGTACCCATAGATACCATAGGCCGTATTCAGCGCAGACACGGTAATGTTCCGAGCAGATCGATACGCGCCAGCGGGGTTAAATGCGGCTCCATCAGAAGCATTGCTCCAATACTCCCTCGGATTCCCATCCCCATCCGACAGCACGATGTAGTTGCTGGCAGTGCGGATGTCGAGGCCACCTTGGTTGCCGTTGTAGCGACCGAGGATGGTGTTCTTTGCGCCAGATGTCACAAAGAAACCGGCCAAGTGCCCAACAAACGTGTTGTAAGAACTTGTGGTGTTGTACCCGGAGTCGTGACCGATAAAAGCGTTGTAACTTCCAACACTGTTGGAGAAGCCCGCCACTCGTCCAATCGCCGTGTTTTCGGTTCCGGTTGTGTTGCTACTAAGGGCAGCATATCCTACCGCCGTGTTGTAGCTGGCGGTGGTGTTGTTACCTAAAGCCGATCCTCCAAGTGCAGTGTTGTAGCTACCCGTGGTGTTTTTCTCCAGCGCATAGTCGCCGACAGCAGAGTTATAACTGCCCGTTGTGTTCAGCAGCATGGAGTAGTCACCGAGTGCTGAGTTTTGCCCACCGGTTGTGTTTGCGTTTAGCGATGAGATACCTACCGCAACATTTCGCGCCCCACTCGTATTCGCCGCCAACGCACTCGCACCCACCGCAGTGTTGGTGGACACAGCGCCAGCGCCACGGCCTACTCGAACACTATTGAAATAGCTGTCGTTGCTGAATGTCTTAGTGCCGCCAATGGTCTGGTCACCGCTTAGTTTTACAGCGAAGGCATCCACCTGAGCCTGCGTGTAGGTGTTGGCCACATCGAACGTGCGGAAGGCATCGACGATCAGCTCATCGCCAGCCGAAGCGGCCACCAGCAACACGATCGACGTGCCGTTGCTTGCGGTAAAGTCATCGCCTGGGCGCAGGCGCGAGCCGTTGAGCGCAACCATCACGCCGCCCACGATGTAGCTCAAGGTCACGCCATTGGCGTCAGCACCTGAAAACGTGGTCTGGCCAGCGGTGGCCACATACTCAAACGTCACCAGCGAGGCCTGCTGCGCGGCGGATGCTTTGATCCATTGCGAGCCGTCATAGACCCACATGCCTTTGTTGTCGGCGCTCACCGTGCCATCGTTGTAGTACAGCGCACCCTGCACCAGGGCATTGCCATCGTTGTCCACGGTCGGCGCCGAGGACTTGGCACCCAGGTAGCGATCATCGAAAGAATCGAGCGCAGCAGCAGCCGATGCGGCAGACGATGCCGCAGCCGAGGCACTGCTGGCCGCAGCACTGGCCGAACCCGAGGCATTGGTGGCTTGAGTCGTGGCGGTGTTGGCCGCGCTCACAGCGGCAGCGCTTGCGGTCGTGGCGGTCGATGCCGCCGAGTTGGCCGTGGTGGCACTGCCAGCAGCAGCGGTGGCCGAGCTGGCCGCATTCGTTGCGCTGGTTGCGGCTTGACTGGCCGAGGTGCTGGCGCTGCTTGCCGAGCTGGTGGCGCTGGTCGCGCTATTGCTCGCGCTGGTGGCCGAATTCGATGCGTTGGTGGCCGAGGTGCCTGCCGCGCTGGCGCTGGCCGCTGCGGCGCTCTGAGAGCCTGCGGCGGCAGCTGCTGCGGTGGTGGCCTCGCCTGCCTTGTTCGTGGCCGTGGTGGCCGATCCTGCGGCAGCGGTTGCACTGGCAGCGGCAGCGGTCGCGCTCGATGCGGCCTCGTTGGCCTTGTTGGTCGCCGTGGTGGCACTGTTGCCTGCGGTTGTGGCCGAACCGGCAGCAGCGGTGGCAGACCCGGCAGCGGCAGTGGCCGAGCTGGCCGCACCGCTGGCGCTGGTCGAGGCCTCGCTCGCTTTGGTCGTGGCGGTCGTGGCGCTACCGGCAGCGCTGGTGGCCGAGTTGGCCGCATTGGTGGCGCTGGTGCCTGCGCTCGATGCCGAGGCCACAGCCTCATCGCGGGCATCGAACAGCTGGTCGGTGAATTCGTCGCTGGTCAGGCTCGAAGTGATCGGCAGCTTGATGCCACGGCTGGCTTCTTGCGCGATCTGCTGGGCCATGATCGTGACGCGATCAAGCGCGTCATTGATGACCTTGGGGTAGAAGCCGCCATTGTTCGTGATGTCCACCGGCTGGAGGTTGGGCACCGCGCTGGTGATGACCAGCTTGAAGTCGCTGGCCAGGGCCGAGGTCAATGTGACCGTGCCGCCAGGGTTGGAGTTCTGGTTCGAGTTGAGCGTGACGGAGTAATCGGTGCCCGAGGTGAGCACCGATTCAACGCCCGAAGTGTTGGCCCGCACCACATACACATCGCTGGCCAGGAAAACTTTGAAGGCGAACGGGAAGGCGGTCGTCGAGCCGTTACCGGTGAACGGCCCGGCCTTACGGGATTGACTGGAGATTGTCATTGGTCGGGACCCTTATTGCGCTGGGTGGATGATCGCCAAACCACCACCCGGTACGCGCACCAAGTCACGGCCCCGACCCCGTGGCCTTACTTCTCCACCCCGAACAAGAACGCAGCCGGGTTATCGGTCTTGCCCTCGCTCACCGCCTGCACACCGTCCAGCGTGCGGTTGATCTGGCCACTGGGCAGGTGCAGCAGCACCCCGCCCACGTTGACCACCGAGCGGCGCAGCGCCTGGTCCAGCTCGCCCTGGCCGATCTGCTTGCCCAGCTTGTCCAGCTCCTGGAAAAAGCGCATGCCAGCCGGGCCACCATAAGCCATGTCAAACTGGCGCGTGCCCGTGGCGTACTGCACGGCGCCCGTGATCTCGCGTACACCGACCATCATGCTCATGAGGTAGCTGATCTGCTCGCCCGCGAGCTTTTTGGCCAGCTTCTCGGGATCGTCATCCTCACCGCCTGGGGTCAGCGCCGACTTCATGAGCGTGGCCAGCACCGCAGGCACCGAGAACAGCATCAGGTAGTCCCAGGCCAGGTGCATCACCTCGGTCGGGCTGCGGAAGTTGGTGGCCTTGGTCCGCTCCACGCCCAGGTTATAGGACGTACTGAAGTAGCCATAGAACACCGTGAACAGCTTGAGCAGCGGCGTGCGCTGCACAGCGGCCAAGTCCTTGGTCTGGCCACCGCCCTGGGCATCGATCACCGCCTGGTCGGCGAGCTTCACGGCCCGCTCCTCGACCAGCTCGGCATCCTGGTCCACAGGGGCCTGCGCCAGCGCCTTCTGGTAGGCGCCCCACCAGGTCGGCATGTCGGCGATCAGTTGCAGCGAGGTCATGGGCATGAACATCAGCGCGTCGATCTTCTGGCGCACCTCGCTCTTGCCCTGCACCACCGTGCGGATTTCGTTCAGCTCGCGGTTCTGGGTGCGCGAGCGGTTGCGCATGAACTCAGACTTTTCATGCACGCGCTTGACCAGCTCCACGGGTGACTTGGCCCATTCGGCTGCGCCCATGGCCACCCATTTGGTGCCCACGCGAACCATGGATTGCGTCAGGCCCAGCGGTTGCAGAAGCGCGTTCATGACGTTAAACCCCAGGCCCGCCACAGCTGCGCCCGAGCGCACATGATTGAGCGCCTTGGACAGCGAATCGACCGGGATGTTTTCACCGGCAGCGATGTCCTTGATCGCGCCCTTGAACTGCTTGACCACCTCGGCGCCGTAGCCCGTGCGGATCGCCTCATCGATCGACTCGTTTTTCACCAGCCGGTTGGCATCGATCACCCACTCCTGCCAGGCCAGGCGATGGATCACATCATTGGCCCCACGGAACAGCGCATCCCAGGTCAGCATCACCGGGCGACCCGTGACCTTCTCGGCGCGGGACTTGATGAATGAGCTGCGCGTGGTGGACGCCACAAACGCGCCCTTCATCATCTGCTTGGCCGCTTCGGCATCCGCGAACTGCTCGGCACGGCCCGACTCGGCGGGATCGTAGACGATCGGGTAGTAGCCCCCGCGCAGGCGCAGCTCCTGGCCGTCCTTGGTTTGCACCGTGACCGGGCGAGCCTCGACCCATGCGGGTTCTTTGCCGCTGATGCGCCGCTCCATGGCCCCGATCTGCGGGCGGTACGACTCGAAATAGTCCCACACCTGCTGCACGAACTGCCAGTCGGCAGCGGTGAGGTTGCGCATCACGGGCAGCACCTGGTCCATGGTCCAGCCCTTGCCGTCCAGCAGGCGCTGGGTGTTGCCTTCGTTGCCCAGGTTCAGCGCGATGGCGATCTGCTCGCCACGGTTAAGCGAGAGGTCCAGCTCGGCGAAATACTGGCCCTTGCCACCCATGCGCCCCTGCGCCAGCATCGGCTTGGCCATCTCGGCCAGGCGTGCGGTGGCCTCGGCCCGCATCGAGGCCTCACGGTCACCGGCTGCGTTCATGGACTGGATGAGGTAGGTCCACACCGGCCCGGCGTCCTTGAAGCCATCCAGCTCACGCGCCAGGCTGGCCACCTTGCGATGCTCGGCCAGGAACCCCTTGAACAGGCTCACGGCACGGTTGCCCAGCGTGTCACGGGTGCGGTTGTTGACCTCACGCCCCTGGGCGTTTTCTTCGACGGATCGGGTGATCTGGCCCACCACATCGGCAAAGCGGCGATTGTCCGCAGCGGTGAGCAGCGTTTCCTTCAGGCGACCCAGGTGCTCGATCTGCTTGACCGAATCGATCAGGCCCCGGAACTCCTCGATGCTCATATCCTTGTAGGACTGACGGAAGGCCTCGGCGGTGATCTTCTCGGGCAGCTCCAGCTCGATGCCCAGCTCCTCCTGCTCGCCGATCCACTTGGCCAGCGCCTTGCGCTTGTCGATCGATTTCAGCGACTGACCTTTTCGTAGATCAAACCGTTCCCTAAGAGTATCAATTTGGTCCAGGTAATCCGCATCAATAGCTTTGCGGGTTCCCTCGTTGTCAAACTTGCCCAGGTAGCGCAGGCCCTGCTCGACATCGGCGAGCGCATTGATCGCGGCGCGGCTCGCGTAGGTGTTGATGAGCTGATTGCGTTTTTCGGCCGCAGCGGTGGCGGTATCGCCCGACTTCACGGCCTGCTCGGCAGCTTTGGCCGCACGCACCTCGGCGGCGGTGTACTGGCTGGGCTTGACGTTACGCACCAGCAGCCGGTCGATCATGCCCTTGGCCATCTCACGGGCGGCGCTCGCCAGCACCTTGGGCTGGCCGGTAGCCTTGGCCAGGGCGTTCAGCTCGGTGGCCACAAAGCGGGCGCGGGTGTCGTTGTGGATCGACAGCTCGGCAGCTCGCTCGATCGCCTCGGGCGTGGCCAGCTCGCCGTACTTCTCCAGCATCTTCTGGTCGGTCAGCTGCTCGATGGCCACCTTGGGCGCCTCGGCAATGGCCAGCGTGCGCACCAGCTCATCACCGGAACTGAAGCCAAAGGACTCGGCCACCAGGTCGGGATGAATGCCGTCCTTGGCCGTCATCTTCAGCTCGATGATGATCTGCACCAGCTGCTCGGGCAAGCCGATGTCTTTGAGCGCGGTCAGATCAAAGCGGCCAGCGCCCAGGTTTTCCAGATCGGCGCCCTCACCGGCTCGCTTCTCACCGCGCAGCGCATTGGCCCACTGGTATTCGACCGAGAACTGGGTGTCGCCCCGGTATTCCGCCTCGAACCGATCCTCCAGGTCACGCGCATCGAACTTGCCGTGCTCGTCCTTGGGCAGGTAACCGTACTCGGCCAGCAGCTCGCCCATGGCGTCCAGCGACAGGCCTTCGGTGCGGCGCAGCAAGGGCTTGCCGAACATCGGCTGCGGGCTTCGCTCCTTGGGGTCCCAGCCCCACTGCGATTCGACCGCCTTACGATCCAGACCGCCCAGCTTGGCGATGGCCACGAACAGCGAATCGACCTCGGGATCGACCGGCCCCTTGGTGGACTTGGGTGCCACCTCGGGCGCCATCGCGGCCTTGTCGTTCGCATCGAGCTTGCCGGTCAAGAACTGCCAGGCGCGATACACCGGCTGGCTCATGACCTCGCGGCGGGCCTCGATCGTCATCTCCGCACGGCGGGCTGCGGACTCGCGTTTTAAGCGCTTGATCTCGCGCCCCTTGGCGTTTTGCATCCACTGCATATCGCGCAGCGTGCGGGACTGCAAGGCCTCGATCGCGTCCTGGCTCGCCTGGTTGCCCAGTGCCTGGTAGGCGGCGAACTCCTCGGTCGTCATCCCGGCCTGCTGGGCCTCGGTGAACAGGGGCAGCATCGAGCGGCCCTGCTCGGCCAGCTTGATCTGCTCGGTGGTGGCCAGCATCCGGTCCATGACGCCGCGCACCTCATCGGTCAGCTCGACGTTCAGCGACTTCAGATCGCGGTACACGCGCATCAACCAGGCACGGAAGCGCTGGAAAAGGCCTTGCAGCTCGATGCTTGGGGCCTTGCCCTCGAACAGGTACGCCTCGAAGCCACGGGCAAACTGCTCGTGGTAGCTGCGTTTTTGCTCCATGGGCAGGCTGTACCACTCCTGGATCGAGGACAGCCCGAACCAGCGCAGCAGCTCACCCGTGCCGGCCATCAGCTGCTGCTCGGCCTGGGTGTTGGTTTCATCGCCGAAGATCGCCGCCTCGCCCGCCGTGCGGCTGGCCAGGTCGAACTGCACCTCCAGGAAAAAGTGCCCGGCCTCATGCAGGAAGGTGGACAGGTCCGCGCCCTTCATGAGCGTGATGATGCTGGGCACCTGGGTGATGTCCTCACCGAATGCGATCTGGCCACGGTTGCCCTGGAAGAACAGATTGTCCAGCTCGCCGATCTTGGCAGCGCGATCGGCCTCATCATTCTTTTTGTAGAACTTGACCTCCTTCACGCCCCGCGCAGCCAGGGCATCAAGCACGCGCTGGTCCACGCCCTCGGGCACGACCGCCGCCTTGAACTCAGCCAGGTCCACCTCGCGCAGAATCTTGGCCTCGAAGTATTCGGTCGGCAGGTTGCGCAGGCGCTCCAGGAATTCGACCGCTGCCTGCTTGGTGTCGTCCGACAGCTCGATGTCTTTCTCGTAGGTCTGAGCGGCCCGCAGCAGGCCCATCTTGGGCGCGTCCTCCAGCATGCCGATCGTCTGATCGAGGCTGAAACCCAGATCACTGGCCAAGGCAGACAGATCGCGGTCGATCTCATCCTTCAGTTTGTCAAACGTGGCCTTATCGACCAGTCGGCCCTTCTCGCGCTTGATCTGCGCGATGCTCTTGAACTGGGGCGTGAACTTGGCCCGCAGCGAACCCACGCCATAGTTAAAGCCCTCGCCGCCGCGCAGCTCTTTCTTCAGAATCTTCACCACGTTGTCCAGCGTGTGCGCGGTGTACTTGCGATTGCCCGAGTAGGTGAAGCCCTGGAAAATCTTTTCGTCCGGGTTCAGCTCGGCCAGCATGTCCTGCGCAAAGGACTTGTATTCGCCCGCCAGGTCAGCCTCCTCGGTCTGGTTGCGCATGGCCGTCTCGGTGCGGTACCGATCCACGGGCGCACCGTTGGCAAATTCCTGGTATTTCTGGATGAACCCCGCATAACCCCGAGCGGCGCGGGTGCGAGCACCCAGGTTAGCCGGGTCGCGCAGCTCGGCGATCAGGTCAGCAAAAAGCCCATCCTTGCCCGTTTCGATGTAGTCCTGAATCTGGGCATTCACCGCCAGCTGCACGAACTTCTCGTCGTACTCAAGGCCCGAGGTCTTGGCGTTCAGGTACTCGCCTAAGCCTTGGCCCTTCATGCGATCGATGCGGCTGGATTCGGCCTCGGTCATCACCTGGCGCACGATCTCAGGCTCGATGCCCTGCTGGCGCAGGAACTCGGCCCGCACGGCAGCGTTGTCCACCAGCTCGCGCACGCCGTTGCGTTGCAGGTTATCGGCATCGATCGGGCGGGCATCCACCAGCTCGCGCACCTGGGCCAGCCGCTCGTTCAGTTTTTTCAGCGCCGCAGGCTTGACCATGTAGCTCACGCTCGGGTAGCGCGGCGAGTAGATGTCGGCACCGAACACCTTGGTGGCAGCGTACCCCTTAGGGTCGGCCATCTTCTCATCGCCCACCAGCGTGATCTCACCGAAGCCTTGCAGCGGCGTGTCCTTGCGTGTGATCGCCAGCGAGGGCACCGCGATGCCACCCATGCGGGCAGCGTGCAGCAGGTTGTCCGCGCTCAGGTTGTGCGTGACCATCAGATCGCGCTCGTCGGTCTTGGCCTGGTTGAAAATGTTGGGATCGGTCGAGCTGAAGGTGCCCCGGTTTTGCACGCTCTTAATCTGGGTCGGCTCGAAGATCACATAGTCGTCATCGAGCTGGATGCCGTCATAGCCTTGCTGGATCAGCTCATCGATGCTGAATTTCTCGTACTGGTCCCAGCCCGCCAGGTTCTTGGCCGACAGGTACACGGGCATGATCTCGCCCGCAGCCGCCGCACCGGCCTCGCCGCGCTCCAGCTTGGTCTTGTCGGTCGTGAACCAGAACACACCGTCCATGGTCTTGTTGCCGTCGAACTTATCGAAGGCCTGGGCCGTGCCGTGATAGGCCACCAGGGGCTTACCCTGGGCATCCTTGACCTGCGACTCACCGAACCAGGTCTTGAACTCAGGGGTGTCGGTCTTGAGCACGCCCGCCTGGTCGTACTGCGTGGCCGCATTGACCACGCCCTCGGCTTGCACCTTCAGCGGATAGCGCTCGACCAGCTGCTGCGGGGTCATGCCCGCCTTGGCAGCGGTCACGGCGTAGAAGTTGGCCAGCATGTTGGCATAGGCCGTATTCACGTCAGGCGTGAATCGGTTGGCGTTGGCCAGCTCCTCGGTGAAGCGCGTGCGCACCGCATCGATCTCGCTCTTGAATGCCTGATCGCCCTCGCGCTCGGCCATGGCTTTTTCGACCGTGGCCTGAAGGTCCTCGACCTGGGTCTGCATGAACACCTGCGCCTCGGCGCGGCTCATGCCCAGGGGATCGGTTTTCAGGTGATCGAGTAGCCCCTGGGCGTACTCGGTCGTGGCGATCTGCGCGGCGTATTCCTCGATCGGAATGCGCACGCTGCCACCCGTGGCCAGCGCATCGCCGATCTGCTCGCGCACCGACTCGGGCAGCTGATCGGGTTGCAAGCCCGCAGCCTGCGCGGCCTGCGCAAAAATCTTCGCGTCGATGTAGACCTCTTGCACCGGGCCATCCTGCGCGGCTTGCTTCACGAACTGCTGGAAGGTCGCCGGGTCACGCTGGGCCAACTTGCTGGCCTGCGCCAGCTCGGTCAGCTCGGTGAGCGCCTGCGCATCTTTCTGGGCCACCTGGGCCTGGGCACCGCGCACCCGGATGTGCAGCGCACCCTCGACGATCGTGCGCACAATGCCGCCCACGGCAGCACCGACCCCGCCCTCCTCGATGGATTGGCCGATGTCGATCTCGGCGTCCCGGTTGGTGAGCGCCTTGCGCAGCGTGTCCTGGAGCACGTTTTCGCTGAATTCCTGCGCACCCTCGGATGCGCTGGCAATGCCGATGCGGGCCATGGCCGCACCGATCTGATTTTTCACGGGCACCGCCAGCGGCCCCAGCAGCTTGTCCAGCGCCCAGCGCTCGGTCACGCCCGTGATGACCGAGCCACCCAGCACCGCGATGTCTTTCATGCCCTGGCTGGCCTGGTCCTTGGCGATCTTCTCGCCCATGACATCAGCGCCCTGGGCGAACATGCTGGCGCCGCGATCGATCGGGAACATGGCCACCTGGCCAGCGACCTGGCCCAGACCGGCAGCGACCTTATCGCCGAACGTCTGCTGGGCCTGCGGGATCATCAGCTCCTTGCGTGCATAGTCCTTGACCACACCGCCCAGCTGCACCCAGTCCTGGCCGATGCTGGGGCCTGCGATCGATTCAGCGGTCGGGGTCTGAGGCTCCAGGCCCATCGGCCCGGCTTTTGGTTTCGGTAGCAAGAGCGAGGACAGGCCTTGCAGCACGTTGCGCTGCACGATGTCCATGATGCGGCCCGAGCCACTGATGGCCATACCCACGCCCTCGGTGGCACCGCCCCCAAACTGGCGCAGCTTGCGCTCGACCTGGCCCAGGTTGCCCACATCGTCGTGCGCCATGGCGGCGTACTGGGGCGAGGTCAGGAACTGCACCACCGCCGGGTTGGTGTCCAGCATCCGATCGATGTCGTTCACGGCCAGCGTGCGCTCGACCTCGGGCAGGTTGCGGCTCACCACTTCGCTGGGCAGGCCCGTGCGCCGTCCGAGCTTTTGGGCGCGAGCGGCCATCTCGGGGTTTTGCAGCAGCGCCGAGTACAGGCTCGCCTTGGCCTGCACCTTTTGCGCTTGGACCACCTCGCCCGCCGCTTTGTCGATCGGATCGGTGGACAGTTGACCGGCCACCTTGGCCGCAGCAGAGTCGAAGTCGTCGGTGATTTTCATGGTGTCGAGTAAATGAGTTTCAGCGTGTCCTCGACCTGGCGAGTGGTCGGGTTCTTGATGCCCTGGCGTTGCAGCGCTGCCGTGGCTTTGCGCTTTTGGTCATCGTTCCAGGTCGGTGTAAACGGCTTGCCCTCGGCCTGAGCCTTGAAGGCTCGGGTGTTGTTGGTGCCGAACCAGCTGCCCGGCGTGTTGCCTTCGAGCACCAGGCGATCGAGCACCTTCTGGGTTTCGTCCTGGTTGGGCATGCGGCCCAGTCGTTGGGTTTCCGCCGACAGGGCGCGATCGGCCTCCTGGTGAAACACCCCCAGGTCCTTGTCCTTTAAGCCCAGCGTCTTGGCCATCGTGTCCTTTTGCTGGGTGACGGTGGCAATTCGCGCCGTCTCCTCGCCCTTCATCGACTTGGCTTGCAGGTCCGCGAAGTGCTTGCGATCAGCGGGCGAGAGCTTGTCGAAGTAGCGGCGCAGGTCCTCCTTCACGAACCCCGAATCGGTGGCTGCGGCAACCGTCAGCGCGTAGTACACATTCGGGTCGGTCTTGACCTCGCGCCCCTCGGACTCGGTTCGTGCCGTGTTGCGCAGCACTTGCAGCTCCTTGCCGTCCATGCCTGCGAGCACGCTGGCCGGAATCTTGGCGATCGAGCCGGTGTTCGCGTAAATCTTCCACGCCGTATCACGGGCATCGCCTTGCGCCCGCTCGCGCAGCGCCACGCGCTCGGAGTCCAGCGTTTTCAGGCGGGTCACGATCGCGTCCTCGTCCTTGCCCGTGAACTTCTCACGCGCCTCGGAAAGCGCTGCGGCGACATCGCCCTTGTGCTTGCCCCACAGCTCACCGGCAGCGTCCTGGGTGCGCTGCTCGAAGGCGCCCGTGTCCACCATGCGGTTCAGGGTCAGGCGTGCCTGGGGCGTCAGCTCAACATTGGCCTGCTTGAGGTATTCCTTGGCATAGTTGACATCGCCCGCATCCACGGCGGCGGTGATGACCGCAGCGTGGCCAGGCGATAAGGCCTCGACCTGCGCGGCCTCGATCGACTTGGCCGAGAGGCCTGCGCGGGTGCCCTTGTTGTAGGTGGCCGCACGGATCGCATCGCTGGCTTGCTTGATCGCAGCCGGGTCACCCCAGCCCAGCGCCATCTGCTCCTGGCCGGTCTTGATGGTGCCATCATCGACCGAACCCTGATACTCGCCGTATTCCTTGGCGATGTGCTGGGACAGGCTCGACTGGAATTGCACCATGAGCTGGCCAGCCTGCTGCTTGAATCGCACCTTCTGGGACTCGTTGCCCAGGCCCTTCTCGATCTCATCGAGCTGGGTTTGCAGCTTCTCGCCGAACTCCTGGTCAAGCGGCTTGTCACCGGGGCGCTTCAGGGCATTCTCGCCGCGCAGGTTGGTGAAGCCGCTTTGCGGGTTGAACGTCAGCTCCAGGCGGGCCTTGGCCGCACGGTTCAGCGCATCGTTCACGCGCACCTGGTTGGCCGTTTCCATCTCATCGGCGACGATGCGGGCCACCTTGCTGCCTGCATCGACCATGCCCTGGCCAAACTGCTGAAGCTGGCGACCGGGCAGCGTGGCCTGGCCTTCGGTGAACGGTGCATCGAATCGAGCACCAGCGGGGCGCAGCAGCGCGTTGGGCAGGTTCGACTGCTCGACCTGAAAACTGTCGTAGGTGGGGACTTTGGGCACGGGTTACCCCTTCTTGTTCATCATGTACCAGGACTGCGCCACGCTGCCTGCGTTGCCCATGAGCGAGGTCACAGCCGACCCCATGGGATTGATCGCGCTGGCGCTGGCCGAGGCGAAGGCGCTGCCTGCCGAGTAGTTCACGCCCTGCGTGCGGGCACTCATGGCGGCGAATTTCTGATTGGTTTCCTGCACCTTGTAGCCAAAGGCAGCACGGGCGGCGTTGGCCCGGATTTCACCGGCATCGACCTCGGTCATGTAGTCGGTGGTGGCCAGCACGCGAGCAGCCGATCCCACACCCAGATCGACACCGGATGCGGCCAGCCCTGAGCGCTGGCGCCCCTTCATTTGGGCGGACTTTAAGCGCAGGTTCTGCTCCTCGCGCTGGCCCGAGGCGATGGCCATCTTGCCCTGCGTGTCGCTGATCGAAGCGTTTAGCTCCAGCAGCGAGGCATCGGACTCGGCCATGGCGGCGTTCAGCGTACCGATCGCCGCCTGGTATTTCATTTGCGACTGCTGGCCCTTGGCCGACGAGTACGCGCCGATGGCCGATGAGGCCATGCCCGCACCCATCATCACCACAGAAGAAACAGCCATTGCAACCCCTTGAATTCTTGGCTTTGAAGGTAAGGCAGGCGCACGCTGCTACGCGCACCCGCCCGGCGCATCACGACCCGACCGACACCTCAAGGGTCATCGACACCACGGTGAGCGGCAGCGGATCGGACTGGCGCACGTACACGCTGCCCGAGTCGGCCCAGGTGGGCGTGAGCGTGACCTGGATTTCCTCGGACTTCAGTGCCGGTGGCGAGCCATACGGCTCGGTCGTGCGCTGCTTGGCCTCGACCAGCTCGCTCGGGTTTGGACCCACGAAGATGCCGCTTGAGCGATACACACGCAGCCAGGCCTGGTTCACGTTCTTCACGCGCCCCTGGCCATAGGCCTCGGCCTCGAAGGCCAGTGGGAGCGTTTGCAGGTCAGCCGTGATCGGCAGGCCCACATGCACCTTGCTCGCTTCCACATCCAGGCTGATCGCCCCTGAGGTGACCACGCGCTGCGGATGCACGGCGCCATCGGCCAGGATGTTCACGGTCTTGCCTTCCAGGTGGCCCAAGCCCGAGAGTGTCGTGACCGGCGTGCCCGAGTAGGTCAGGCCCGAGTCCACGAAAAACGCATCGGCAGCGGTGGCGAACTGGCGGCTGGCCATGCGCTCGACGTAGCGCTGGGTGACCCCGCCGATCGTGCGCTTGACCACCACATAGAGCACATCCTCACTGCCCTCGGACACCACGGTGCAGGACTCAAAGAGGCCATCGGTGTCGTGCTGGTGCCAGGCGCCCACGTTGTGCTCGGGCACATAGGTCAGGCCCAGCAGCTTGCCGTTGGTGGACACCATCCAGATGATCTGCTGGGGCGCCTTGGCAAAAGCCATGTCGGTGATTTCGAGGTTATCGAACAGGTGCGGCGCCCGCACCGACAGGTCCCCAGTCATGTAGCCACCGGCCTGGCCCGAGTAACCCAGCTCGCGCACATGCCCGCCTCGGGCAGCTGCAAAAATCAGGTTGTTGTTTACGATTACCGGCTGCACGTTGTTCGCGCCCACGTAGCTCTGCGGCTTAACCGAGAACGAGGTCGGGGTGATCGCATCCGAGTTGATCGAGGTCACACGCCACTCAGCCGAGCTGGTCAACAGCACCAGCTCCTGCAAGGGCACGATGTGGCGGATGGTGTTCGCCTCGCGTGCGGCCACCCGGAACTGGATCGAATCATCGTCGCGGGTCGGGATCGAGTAGTTCAGATTCGACTCGGTACCGGATCGGGTCATCCACAGGGTCTGCGGCGCGTTCAGCGTGCCACCAAAGCAGCGGCGCTGCTCGAAGTACGACACCGCTGCCGGGTAATTGCCCGTGCCCAGGAACGGGTCATTGATCTCGGGCGGGGTCACCGACACATCGGCTGCAATGTTGTCATCCTTAAAGGTCGTGCCCTGGGTCTGGCCGATGTAGCCGTACAGGCCATTGCTCAGCTTGTAAACGTAATACCGGGTCGCACCCGTGGCAGCGGTCCAGCTGATGGTGTTGAATGCGCCATCGTCAAAGAGGTTATTCGAGCAGGTGGCCACCGCCGAGTAGGTGGACTCGTCCAGGCCATTGGGTCCCACCGAACTCACCACATAGGTCTGGGTCGTGGGCGTGCCAGGCGTGGTGCCTGCGGTCGGTGTGGCCGTGACACTCGTCGGTGGCGAGAGCGTGCTGGCAAAGGTGATCGTGGAAAGCGTCCAGTTGGTCGCACCCAGGCGGCGCAGCTCGCGGGGGATGTAGTTCGGATGCGTGAGGGTCAGCACATCGGCGGACTGCACGAAATGGATGTCGAACAGATCGGCCTCGACGTAGGGCGTGACCACCTCATAGGGCACGCCGCCGCTCATGAGCGTGGCCCCGTTGGTGTGGAACCGAACGTACTGGTGGCCGAACTCCAGCACCATGGTCTGGGTCGTTGAATACGAGAACGGGATCAGGCGGGTCTTGCGGGCCGAGTCCTTGACCGCTCGCACAAAGCCCAGGCCTGCGCGGTTGTGCGCGGGGCCATGGGGCAGCGTGATGAAGTTCAGGCACTTGGCCAGGCCGGTCTGATACTTCACATCATCGATGCGGCCATAGAACTCAGGGGTGACCTCACCGCCTGCAAAGGATCGGGCAAAGGTGCGCACGGTGGCCATGTCGCGCTCCTTTACCGGCCTGCCATCCAGGGCACGGCCTGGGTGGTGTTCACTTTGCGCTGGCGCATGTCAGCGTCCACGGCCTTGGCCAGCCAGGCAGCGGCCATGGCTTCGCAGCGCTTGGATTCGGCGCGACCCGCTTCGCCCTTGAGCACGGGACCGGCCAGCATTGCGGCCAGCTTCCAGGTGAGCGTGGTCACAAAGAGCGGGGTGAACTTGGTGGTGTCGGTCACGAAAGCCACATAGCGCGTCATCGCGTCCACCTGGTTGGTGAGGATCACCTCATCGCCCGCATCGTTGGTTTCGCAGACGAACTCGACCGGGGTGTACTGGCCGATACCGGTATTGGCCAGGCCGCTCTGCGAGTACGGGGCGGGGATCGAGATCGATTGATCGTGCGTGGCGTTCTTGGGCAGCACGGCGATCACGCGCAGGCAGTCTGCCGGTTGCAGATAGGTGTAGGCCCACTGGTTCCACAGGTTATCGACCTGCGCCAGCAGCGCCCGCTTGGTGGCGAAATTCCAGTCGTGCAGCTCCAGCAGCGCATCACGGGCGATCGGGTAGAAGCGTGCGCAGTGCTCGGCCTGGGCGCTGCCCTCGGGCGGCTCCAGCGAGGCCACGGTCGCGTTATCGCCCAGGTGTCCCAGGGACAGGTTACAGATGTCGATTTCAGATGCCATGGCACACCCTTTGATTCATGAAAATGGGGGGCTGACGCATACACGCACAGCCCCCCAGACTAGGCAGACCTGAGTCGGATCAGGCGGCGCCCGTGTCGCCCTCGGCCTTCTCGGCCTTGGACTTCTTGCCTTTGCCCTTGTCCTCGCCCTCGGCCTTCTCGGCTGCGGGTTCGGCTTCAGGGATCAGCTCCAGGGCCTTGCCCGGCTTGCCGTCATACTCCACCACCTCGCCAGCCTCACGGATGGCGTTGCCGATGTAGCTCTTTTCGAGGACGCGATACTTAGGCATGGCGCTCTCCTATCAGGCGACCGAGAAGCCGCTGGCGTAGGACTTCTGGCCGTCCTGGATCGTTTCCACGATGTCGGAGGTCACGGTGCCTGCGGTGTTGGTGCCGACCACCACGTAGCGCGAGCCGACATAGCGCTTGCCAGTCGAGCCGATCTGCGGGTTGATGCGCACAGCGATACGCTTGCCAGCGGTCAGGCCAGCGGTGGCGATGGCGCCGGAGCTACCGATCACCACGGGGCTGGACAAGTCGGCAGCGTCCGAGGTGATGACCTGGAATTCGGTCGAGGTGCCACCTGCGAAGGCGGTGCCCACGGTGAAGTGACCGTAAAGCTCCTTACCCTCGCCGATGTCCATGGCGCGGCCCAGGTCGATGGTGTTGGTGGAGACTGCCGTGGTGGTGACGGCTTGCGCATCGGAAACGCGCAGAAGTGCATCGGTAATCATTTGGAAGGTTCCTTTCTGAATTCGGTTTGCGTTGCAGCCAGGGGCACATGGCCCCCGGCTCCGTCACACTTAGACCACTCGGGCCTCGGTGTTCAACAGGGCATCGACCTTGCGCAAGGGCACGCCCTCGAAGGACAACCAGCTGGCAGCGGTGCCGAACTGATTGAGGCCCTTCTCGACGCCCAGCACGTTCTGGCTCTTGTTCAGGGCCTGGATGCGCAGCATCGAGTACACGGTGCGGTTCATGTAGAACACGGGGCGACCGAAGGCGAGGTTCGGGATCTTGTCCAGGGCACGGCTCATCAGCTTGATGAGGTCGGCAGCGCTGGATTCGCCCACCAGGTTGGACACATCGATGTTGGCGATGCGCACCACATAGCGCCAGTCTTTCACGACCAGGCCGTTCTTCCACTGGTACTGAGTGGCCAGCGCCTGCATGCGGGTGCCGTCACCGTTGTAGACGGTTTGCTCGCCCAGGTCGTTGTGCATCAGACCGGCCTTGGAACCCTTCGGGAATGGGCAGAACACAGTGTTCTCGCCCCACACCACCAGGTAGATCGAGGTGTTGTCGGTACCAGTGCCACCGGCATCGATCACGTTGGCAGCGTTACCGGCGCCAGAGATCGCACCGTAGCGCGTGGCCAGGCCCAGGTACTGCTTGGAGTCCGTGGCAGGGTTGCCGTAGAACATCGTGGTGGCTTGGGTCTGGTTCATGGCTTCCAGGAAAGCCTGATCTTCAGACAGACGGAACTGGCCGGTGTTGCCGTTCAGCTCTGCCAGGTCCTTGTCCACTTCGCTGCGGGCTTCCAGGATGCCGCAAGACTCGTCCACCTGAGCGGTAGTCGATTTGCTGTTCGGGATACCCTGGTTCAGCGCACGCCAGTAGACGTTCGGCAAGCCGGTGCGGATGACGACACGGTGGCCGGTGGGCAGGTTGCCCTCCATGAACACGGCGTCCTCCAGGATTTCGTTGGTCTGCGAAAGCAGTTCGGCGACGACCGGAACACGGCCTTCGGGGTCGGTGCGCTTGGCCCAGTCGGCCAGGGTGAGCGCGGTGTTTGCAAGAGTTGCCATTTTCAAAAGCTCCTATTAGCGTTGCTGATTGGGATAGAGGGCATTGGCTGCATCCTTTGCACCTCGTGGACTGCCGCTCCCAGCGGGAACGAACTTGTCCTCACTGATTGCTTTACCGGCCCTGAACATCAAACGGATCAACTCCGGGTGATTGCCCAAGCCCGATTCGTTCAGCAGCGTGCGCAGCTCAGGGGTGCCAAACGTATCGAGTGCCTTTTTCGCTACCGCCAGGTTCTCGGTCAGCTTGTCGCCGCCGAACTCCTTGTCGGTTTGCGCGGACTCGACCCATTGGGCCTTGGCCTGGGTCAGTGCCTCGGCATGACGGCCCGCGATCACGGGACCCATCTTGTCGAGGACCTTCTGCGCAGCCTCCTGGCTCAGGTTCAACTCCTTGGCGACTTCCGAGAAGGCTGCGGTCCCTTTGTCATCCAGCTGGACGCCATCGGGCAGCTTGAACTCGTACTTCTCAGGCGCCCCTTGGGGTTTGGCCTGGTCACCTTGAGGTTGATCGCCCGGCTTCGGCTCGGTGCCGCTCGGTGCGTTCTGATCGCCAGCGGGCTGCTGCTGGTTTGCTGCGCTCGCGGCGGCTGCGGCCTCGGCTGCGGGTGCAGCAGGTGCGGCGGCAGCTGCGGGAGCAGCTTGCGATGCGGTGCCTTCAGTGGTCGTTGCGGCGGTCGTCATCAGCGATTCGGTTGTCATTGCTCTGTTCCTTCATCATCACCGGATACAGCTCAGGGCAGATCGAGTGAATCTGCGCCAGCGTCCTCAGTCCTTCGTTGCGGTTACCTTCGGCGAATGCCATCTGCATTGCGTTGGTGTTGAACGAAAGCCGAAACACACCGGCCCGATCCAGAAGGCGCCAAACGATGCGGCGCCCCCGCTTGCTGCCCATGAGCCACTTGAAATCATCGGCCTCATTGATCCGAGCCAGGTGCTCGCGCTTGGCCGAATCGGCCTTGGCTTGCTCCTGACCGCGAAGGTCGAAGGGATCGAATGAACTCATGGCCGCACTGTATTTATGGGGTTAAGCGGTACGCGCACCACTCAGCTGCTCAGTCAACCGTAGAGCGCCGTGGCCGCAGAGCTGGCGCTGGACACCGGACCCAGCTCCATGTCGGTGATCTGCATCTCGACCGAGCGGTGATCCATCTCGCCATCACGCGCATGGGCGCTCGTGCCCTTGACCACCACCTTGGCCATCACCATCAGCTCGGTGCCCACGGCGGGCATCTCGGTGAGGCCCAGCTTATTGAGGGCATCGTCATCCAGGTGGATGCACAGCCCCCAGGGGTAGCTCGGTGCGTCCGAGGCGATCGCCTCGCTCGTGTATTCCTTGCGCTCCTCGGCGCTCATCTTCATGCTGACCATGGCCATGTCTGGCTCCTTTACTGGTTGTAACCGCTGAACATGCTCATGACGTTGGTCAGCGCTGAGTCCTCGCCGGTCTTGGCTGCTGCCAGGTCGCGGGCGGTCGATGCGGCCTGAGCGTTTTGGGCTTGTGCCTGCGCCTCGGCCTGAGCCTGGGCACGCTGGCCACGGATGAGGGCCACGCGCTCGTTCGAGACGATCAGCTCGGGGTCGATGCCCAGCATGTCCGAGTAGGCGTCCGCCCACTTGTCCGAATCGAACTTGTCCAGCACCTCGGGCTTGAACTGAGCGACTGCGCCCAGGTTGCCCACGAATCGGTCGATGCCGTTGGTGGCCACCGCACGCTGGGCCTGCGCCAGCATCGAGACGTACTGCACATTCAGGTCCACGCCTTGCAGCTCCTCGGGCGGCGGGGGCACCAGGCCCGACTCGATCATGCGGCTGAACGTGATCTCGATCAGCGGGTCCAGCAGCTCGTTGTGCAGGCGCTCCAGCACTGGCCCGAGCATGAGCAGCTTCTCCTCATGACGCTCGGCCACCTCGGTGGCGGTCATGTTGGTGCGGTTCGAGTTGGCCAGCATCAGGAACAGGTCGGTGTAGAAGCTCTGATTGATGCGCCCGCGCACATCCTGGATGTCGGCCAGCAAGTGGTTCAGCTCCAGGCGCACCTCGAACATGGTCTTGACACCGCCCGAGGGGTTGGCCATGTCCACATAGGTGGCTCCACCGGGCAGCATGTCGATCTCGCGGTTCTTCATCGAGGACGGCAATTGCAGCGGCGGCTTGGTCATGTAGTCGATCGCCTGGGCCTTGCGCAGCTGCTGGTGTTGCAGCTGCTTGATGTCGCCCAGCGCCTCCATACCCGGCGAGTTGCCATAGATGTCGCCACCGGCCACCGACCAGCGCGGCACCAGGCCACGGAACACCTTGAACCCGGACTCGCGCAGGTACTGGCCCTGGTCGGACCCCAGCTCGAAATACACCGACTTGAACGGCATATTGCGGGCGTCCTTCATGCGCGGGTCACGATCGACGCGAGGCTCGATCGCATGCACCAGCGTCACCCAGGCATCGAGCGAGCCACGGTCGTGCAAGGTCTTGACGGTGTTCGAGACGTTGGCGATGCCGAACTCGCTCACGATCTCGCCCACGGTTTTCTGGAACTCGCGGTACATCGTGGTCACGTTGCCGCGATAGTCGCAGGCCACGGCGAACTCGCCCGTGGTGAGCACATGGTGGCGGATGACGCCATCGAAGTCGTCCATCAGCATCGAGGCACCGGTACCGAAGGCGCCGATCTCCTCATACATCGAGTGCAGGGCGCGGTAGGTGTTCGAGCGCTGGAAGATGTCGAGCATCTGGCGCTGCACGGCGGACAGCCACAGCTTCACGGGCGCGTAGTCCATCATGTCCGGGTCGGCGGTGGCCAGGCGGAACCAGGGACGCGCAGGGCTTGTGGCCCCGCCCATCAGCCCAGCCCCCAGCACACGCAGGGCGCGGGTGCCGGTGGAGTCATAAATGTTGTTGTGGCGGCGCTCGCCCTTGTTGCGGTCGGTCAGAAAGTACCGGCCATTGCGCGGCAGGATGTAGTCGCTGATCTCTTTCCAGTGACTCATGTAGGAACTGCGCTCGGTCTTGAGCGCCCCCCAGCGTGAATACAGGCGATCGCGGGGTGTCTTGGTGTCGGTCATGCGTTAGCCTCCCAGCAGGGTGTTCTTGCCCAGGGGCAGCGAGCCGGTGGACACGCCACCCAGCCCGGTGAGCAGCGTGCCGCCCTGCCCGCTCATACCCTGGCGCTCGTTCTTGGCGATGAAACCCTCGGTGGCAGGCTTCTTCTGGTTCGCCCGGTTCTTGGCTTCTTCAGAGAGCTGCGCCTGGGCAGCGGCCTGCTCTTTTTGCTGGGCCATGGTCTGCTCGTACTGCTTTTGCGTTTCAGCCGACTGGGCAGCGAACTGGGTCTGCTGCTGCGTGAGCAAGGTGTCGAACTGCGCCTGCTGCTGGGTGAGCAGCGACTGGTTGTTCGTGGCCATGGCTTCCATCTGCTGGCGCTGCTGCTCGATCTGAGCCTGAAGCGCTGCGGTCTGGTCCTGGATGGCCGTGGCCTGGGTGCTGGCCTGCTGCTGCGCGGTGGCTGCGGCACGCTCCTGGGCTTTGGCTGACTTGCTGGCCTGAACGGCGCTGTAGGTGGTGGCCGCTGCGGCGGCGACGACTGCGGAAACGGCCATCGTCAAATCTCCTTGGAATAAATGATGTCCTGCACGCCATAGCGCAGGCGCGGCATGATCTTGTCGAGGCTCGTGCCCTCTTTGGCGTGCCAGAGCATGAGCTGGGCACCTCGGGCTTTTGCGGCTCGCTCGGTTTCGCGGATGAGGCGCAGCCCCAGGGTGCTGGGGCGCAAGTCCTCGCGCAGGAACAGCACATCGTTGTTGCACACCCGAAGGTCGGCATAGTGAATATGCGGACCGATGAAGTTGACCGAGTAGCCCACGATCTCGCCATCGGCGTCGATCGCCCACAGGCACACCAGGCCATCGTGCTCGTCCAGGTAGGCGTAGCGCTCGCGGTCGGGCTTGAGCACCATCACCTGCTTGTTCTTGGCCACCTCGTCCCAGTGCGACACCAGCAGCTCCTGCATGCGATCGATGCGATCCCCCAGCGGGGCCTCCTCGATGCGGATGCCCGCGAGCGGGTTTCGGGTCATGGAACTCAAGGGGCGCACGGCAATGCCTGGCACCATGGCATCGAAAATCAGGTGGATGCGGTCCTGCTCGGACTCATTGACCACGGCATGCTCGCCGCGATGGTTGAACCACCACAGATCACCAGGCGCCATGTGGACCGATTCGCCCTCGCAGCTGAAACGGTTACCCGCCTCGGACTTGAGCACCAGGTGGAAACGCGAGTACGCTTTAGCGTACCGGCCCGTGTCCTCGTGAGGGTCGATCGAGCCGCCTGGCTTGAGCTTTACGATCAGCACCCGGCCCAGCTGGGTCGAACCGATCTCGCGCAGCACCGGGGCCACCAGCGGGTAGACGGCCTGCGCCAGCTCCTGCATCGAGGGGTAGTCCACCGCTCGCAACTCATTGAATACGGTGTCCAGCGTGATGTCGCGGGGACCGCGCAGCCAGATGCACTCAGTGTCGTGGTGAGGCGAACCCGGTGCAGCCTGGCGCACCGTGATCTCGTCCCACAGGCTCGGCTGCGCAGCCAAAGCGTCGAGCAGTGGCCCGACCGGCAGGCCAGTCATCAAGCGGTCGAAGTGGTGCATGCAGCTCAGTCATCGAATAAGACTGAGCGGATCGTATTCACCGGAATTTGCAGTACGCGCACCTAACTGCTGGCGCATCGAGCGCTTGCCCACGGGGTGCGCGAAGGTCAGCGCCAGCGCATCGGCCTTATCCGGCGAGCGGCCCAGCACCTCCTTGATGTCGTCCTTATCCGCGATCCTGAACTTATCGCCCTGGAAGGTGTAGGTGATGGCGCAAAGCTCGTCCTTCAGCTCGGGATCGTCGGGCAGCGCCCCGCCCTCCTTGACCCACTTGGCCATCTCGAAATACATCTCGGCCCGCTTGTTGAAGTAGCGCGGATCGTTAGGCTTGCCGCTGAAATACACCTCAATGCAGTCCCGATTCGTCATGCGCAGGGCATCGACCACCCCCACCCCGTAGCCGCCCGTGGCGTCCACGAACGTGGCATCGGGGTCGTGCTCGTCCATCTGGATGCCCACCTGGCCAGCCACCAGCATGGTGTCGGGGATGCGCATTTGTTTCAGGGGGTGCGCGATCTTGCCCTGGCGCCGGGCCAGCACCGAGCTGTCGTCGCCCTGGCGGGCCACATCCAGGCCAAACACCACGGCAGCGAACTCGAACTGCTCCTGGCGGTAGACCCTGGCCATGGCCGCATCCACATCCTCGGGACCGATGAGGGCATTGCTCGAAGTCCTGGGGAACACCCCGCGCACGCGCACCCGCACGAAATCCGAGTCCTCGCCGTAGTCGTCCACCCACTCCTGAATCTTGGCCTTGTTGGTGATCTTGACCGTGCGACTGTCGATCTGGCGCGTGGCCCAGCGGTGTTTGAACTTGCCGAAGCACTCCCGAAACCGGCCCGTGTTCTGGGTCGGGTTACCAAAGCAGCACCAGATGATCTCGGTGTCGGCGTCCGTGAGCGCACCCTCGGACACCTCCCAAATGAGATCATGGATGGCCGAGGCCTCATCGAACACCAGCAGGATGCGCTTGCCCTGGTTGTGCAGACCGGCGAAGGCCTCGGTGTTGCGCTCGCTCCAGGGCACCATGTCGATGCGCCAGGTTTTCTCATGGTCGGGGTCTTTGCTGAACAGCGCCGTGGCCGTGAACTCGAACCAGTGCCGGGTGATGCAAAGCCGGTACCACTTGGCCAGCTCCGCCCAGGTCTTGGTCTTGAGCTGGTTCTCGGTGTTGGCCGTGACCACGCCCTTGGTGTCCTCGAAGGTAGACACCGCCCACAGGATCACCCAGCTCACCAGCGCGGACTTGCCGATGCCGTGGCCCGAGGATATGGCGATCTGCACCGCCTCCTGGGTGTCGATCTCACCGGCCCGCAGCTTCTTGCCGATCTCGCCCAGGGTGTCGATCTGCCACTCATCAGGCCCATCGGCGAACTTCACCAGCTCGCCCTTGCCCCACTCGAAGGCAAACAGCACAAAGCCCAGCGGGTCGTGGGTGAAGCCAGCGATGGCCTCGACCAGCTCAGTTTCGGTGTTTCGCACGCTCACGGGCTTCCTTGATCCGGTCGGCCAGGCGGTCGGTCACATCCACCTCGATCTTGTCCGTGAACAGCTTGAGGTGTCGGCCCAGCAGCTCCAGGTTCTTCGACTTGTCGGCCATCTTCACCTTCATGATGTCGGCATAGCCCAGGTCCTCGTTGCCCCTGGTCACAATGTCGATCCCAGCCACAGCGGCGGCGGTGTTGTCATCCAGCTCATGGATCGAGCGCGGGGTGCCGTCCGCCTTGAGCAGTTTCCTCGGGTCATAGAACGCGAGCTTGGCGATTTCTTTGAGCACCCGGTCGGCGGTGATGTCCAGGCGCTCGGCCCGCTCATCCATCACGACCTGAATTTCGGCCTTTATCCTAGTTTTCCCTAGCAACTCGGGTCCGATCTTGTCGGCATTCTTCTGCGAATACCCGGCGCGGATCGCGGCCTGGGTTGCATTCAGGTCGATCAGGTACTCGCGCACGAATGCGGCCTGCTTGGGCGTGAGTTTGGGGGGTGACTTCTGGGGCTTCATGGCGTGGTAAATAATGTGGATCAGGCCAGGCGCTTCACGCGCACGGCCCTTGTTCTTTGGAAAGGTCACACATGCAGCGCATCATCCTCATTCTCACTGCGGCAATCCTGGCGGGCTGCGCCAGCACCCCGATGTCCGAGCGGGCTGCGGGCATACAGGTGCATAGCCAATACAGCACGCTCCTGGCCAAGTGCCAGACCCTTGGACCCTTGAAGGTGAGCGCCCAAGGTGCGGGCACCCTGGATGAGGGATTCAGCGCGGCCAGGATTAACCTGCGCGAAGCAGCTGCGGCCATGGGGGCCGACACAGTGGTGATCGTGAACAGTGAGCGGATCATGCACGGGCTTTACAACAGGGAGCAGGTCATTCACGGGACGGCGCTTCGCTGCTATTGAGCTGGTCGTCCACCTGGATGCGGCGCCAGTCGCTCGGATGCTGGCCACGGCGGCGGAACTTGATCCAGTCGGCGATGGTGGACTTGCTGACCTCGAACTTCTCGGCCAGCTTCTTGTAGCTCATCCCATCAGCGTGCAGCTGGCGGGCCAGCTCGATCTCCGCATCCGTGTGCCGGGCGTGCTGGTGGTCCTCGCCGATGCGCAGGCCCCGGTCGTTCACCTTGACAATGCGGATGATGGCCATGGCGATCAGTAGTGCTGGCCCACGGCCTTCTTGAGCGCCCGGTACTGGCCGCGTTGGGTGTCTGCGGCCACCACGGTCTGCTTCTTACCGAGGCCCACAGGCATTTCCGTGTGGATCACCTCGGGCAGACCCTTGCGGGCGGCGATGTGCTGCGCCAGCTTGCGCACGGCTTTGGCTCGTTTCTGGTTCATGCTGCACCGCCTTCCGTGTCGTCGCTGGGCAGGTGCTGCACGGATGTCGCGCTGGCAAGCATTGATCGCTCCAGCTTCGACACAACAACATGCGGCGAATCGTTTGCGCTAATACCGGCTGCGTTGATGTACGCACTAAGCGGATGCTGGTCTACGATCGCAGGCATAGCTTGCCCACCGTTCTTCTCGCGCAGTTTGGCTTCGACTCGCTTAAGCAACTCCCAGTCGTCTTGCGAGTCTGTGCTTTCCCATAACTCGTTAGCTTCCTCATCCGTTAGCCCAACCCAAGCGGCTGGCTGCGGCATAGTCTTTGCAGGAGAAAAGAACTTCTCGAACAGCTTGGCCATGCCGCCATGCTCGCCACACAACCAGTCAATGGTTTCATCCGTATCCTCACCGGCCTGCAAGGCAAGCCGCTCGACTGCCTCATACAGGCGTTTTGCTTGTTGTGTATTCATTGGTTCTCTTTCTTGAAGTGATCGGGGTACAGGCGCCGGGCCAGCTCGGTCGCACGCTCTACGGCCTTGATCCTGGCCATCGGGTCGGCAGCGCTGGGTTTGACCTGAGCGGCTTTCTTCAGCGCATCGGCTGCGGTTTCGGGCAGCTTGCCCTGGGTGTCGTTGCTCATGGCTCCAGCTCCTTCAACGTCTCGGGCTTGCCGAATTTGACTTTTCTGATCGATGCCTCGATGGCCGTCTCGTATTCCGATCGGCTCACGCTCTGACGTTGCAGGTCGTGGTAGTCGTACAGATCACGGATCGCCTGAAGGCCTGGCCCGGTCAGGCCCATCTTTCCGATCCGATCGAATCGATCCTTGGCCTCGACCAGGTGGCGGTTCACCTCCTGGCAGACCGGCAGCACCTCGGGGCCGATCCCGGCCCTGGCCATGTTGCGGGCGATCACCATCAGGGCGACCATCTCGTGCCACTCCATTTCGGTGGCCTGGCCAGCGCTGAAGGCTTTGATCGCGGCCAGCTCACGAAAGCGCAGCCGGTCCAGCTCGTGCTTGGGCGTGATAGCCGCGCCCTCGATGGCGTGCTGGATCGGGTTGACCAGCTGATACACCTTGCGGATGCAGCGCTTTCTCATGCCACACCCCCGATGCCGGTGATCGTCACCACCACCTGCGAGCCGGTGTCGTCCGAGACATCGAACGTGACCTTGAACCCTCGGTCGTTGAAGTGCAGCGCCTCGGCCAGGCCGTCCAGGGCGGACTTCATCGAGGCCAGCATGTTGTCCTGGTCGCGGTGGCGCCGGTCTGGTGGGTAAAACATCAGGTGAACATCGGCCTTTTCGCACCCGGCCAGGCTGGTCGAGTTGAACCCGGCCTCCTTGGCCAGTGCCCAGCAAATCTGCCGGTACCGCTTTTTGAACCGGGCCACCTTCATGAAGTGCAGGCGGGAATTCGGGTTCAGCTCCTTGGGTGGAAATGGAAGGGTTACGCGCATACAGCTTTCATCAGTCGTTGAACAGTCACGGCCAAGGCATCCACCTCGTCCATCTTGCGAAGGGTCCAAGCCCGGCGCTGGCCGTGCAGGCCCAGCAGCGGCCCCTGGTGGCAGCTCTTGCACAGCGCCACGGCGGTGAACCATTGGCCCTGCTTGATCTCGTGGGCGTCACATGGCCCTTGCTCATCGCACACCGAGCACGGCAGGTTCTTCACCCGCTCGATGTGCTCGCGCTCGGCCACGGTCGGGGCCTTTTTGTTCTTGCTTTGCATCAACCCCACCCCATCACGATCTGCTCCAGCAGGTGATCGGCGGTGTCGCGATCCATCGTGGGCAGGATGAACCGCAGCACGCCATCGATCGCGGCCTGGTAGAACTGGTCAAACACATCCTGGTCCATCGCATCGAAGGCAATGGACTGCGGCACCTGGGTCAGCTCGCCCGTGCGCGGGTCGATCATCGGGTCGGCATAACCGGCCACCAGCTTCACGGCCACCAGGGCCTTCTCGGTGGTGTCGTAGATTTCCGAGTTGTCGGCGATCAGCGCCAGCAGGGCGAACATCTTGCGGTGGTGCGGCCCGTGCCTGGGCACCGCCCACTCCATGCGGAACCAGGTGCCTGGCTTCATGCGCTCCAGGCGGCGCTTGAGCTTGGTATAGGCCTCATGATCGGCAGGCGTCGAGCCACGCAGGCCACGCTCGGTTTTGATGAGCACCGCCCTCATGCGGCCACCTCGTCAAACAGGTCGCCAGTCTGCGGGTACTGGACTTTGACAACCTTCCACCGCATGGCCGGAAGCACCAGGCCGCTCTTACGTTTGGCCAGCTCCATCAACCCGGCGCGTTTGGCGCACTTGGGTCCGACTGGATGGCTTCCAATCAGCACAGCAGCCTGGTCCATCGGACGACCGCACAGGGCGCAGTACAGCCTCATGGCAGCAGCTCCATGGCCAGGCCGAACTCGATTTCGGACGCGCTCAACGGCGTTTCTCCACCAGCTGGCGCACGGATTCCGTCACGTCTGCCGGGCCAAACGTAAGCGCAGAGCGGGCGATGTGCCTCTTGACCACGGCCATCATCGCGCTCGCTGCCCTGCGATTCGGGTACGCACTGGCCACCAGGCGCGCACAGCACGCCAGACAGTCCAGGTGATACAGCCCCGAGGGCTTGAACTTCGAGGCCTCGCACGCCGGGCACACATCCGAAGCACCGGATGGTTCGGTCTTGGCAAACAGCGAGCTGGTCGCACTTTCGCATGTCATGCCTCACCTTCTGGCGCCAGGTGCATGCGCAGGGCATCGCGGGCGCAACGCAGGGTCACCGGGTTGATCCGGTCGCCCGCCTCATGCCTGGCCACAATGCGCCGTGCCCAGCCCTTGTGATCCCAGGCCTCGGCCTTCGCCTGCTTTTGCAGGTGGCCCAGCTTGGCCAACTCGCTGGCCACCCGCTGCGGGTCGCCCTTTGGCTCGGGCAGCTTCGGCACCTGGGGCGCGGGCGCGTTTCGGCATAGGTTCTTGAACTCGATCGCGTTCGGGCAGCGCTCGGGCAGGTTCTCCAGCGCCCAGGCCAGGACCTCCAGGCGATTGGCGTAGACCGACAACTCATGCGACCAGGCCGCTTTCACATCGTTCATCGGCACGGTTTCCCACTGGCGGGTCCAGCTCGCGCCATAGGTGGCACCCAGGCGCTCGAACAGGCGGTCGATGGCTTTGATCGGCAGACTCATTGGCCCAGCTCCAAGGTGGTCGGGATCACATCGATGACGGCAGCGCCATCGTTCTCGGGCCACTTGCGCCCGGTCATCTCCTCCCAGCGCTTGCGCCTGGCCAGCTCATCGCGCTCGGCAAAGCTCAGGGCCTGGGGCATGGCCACCGTGGGCTTCACGCCAGACTTGGCCACCCAGTCGGCTTTGAAGCCTTGCCATCCACGGGTGCAGCACAGCGCCAGCACTTCGGCCAGGTCCATGCCTGCCTTGGCTGCTTCTCGGGCGATGCCATCCAAGGCGGTGGTGGTCAGTGGTGCCCGCTTGGTTTTGCGCAGGGCTTGGAAGTCAGACCACACCGATTCGCTCACACCATCAGGTCGCACAGCAGGGCGCGAGCGTGGCGAGCGTTTATCTTCTACGGTAGTAGAAGATATATCTTCTCTTCTCTTCTCTTCTCTGGTAGACGCAGCGGTAGACGCTGGTGTAGACGGTTGAGCGTCTACATTGGCGCCCTTGCTGGCTCGCCAGCGTGCCTGCCTGGCGTTCTTCAGGCCGCGCTCCTTGGCAGACTCGCCGTTGTGGCGCTCGAAGTGCGGAATCTCGATGCCAGTTTCGGTGACATGCAGCCAGCCGACCTCGGCCATCGCATCGGAAAACCCCGACACCGTACTCACCTTGTCGATGAGGCGAGACGTTGCACCGTCTACATGACCGTCTACCGCATGCTTGTCGCACCAAGCCCAGAAACAGAACAGACAGCCGACGACATGAAGCTCATCGATGCCGAGTCGATCGGCCAGCTTAAATACCGCCGGGTCGTCACGAAGATCGACGCGCATCTTGATCCAGTCGCCAGCCATAGATCAGGCCTCCACTGGTTTGGGCTTGACCTTGCGCTTGCGGTTGGTCAGCAGATTGGTGAGAAAAATCTCGGGGTGCGCGAGCTTGACCTCGGCAGGGATGCCTCGCGTTTTCCAATGGTTCACGCGCTGCGGTCCACCTGCCTGCGGATAGCCCAGCAGCTTGGCCAGCTTGCTGGTACCGCCCAGCCGCTCGATCAGCTCCCGATCGGCATGTGCATGGAGTTGTGTGACTTTGTTCATGAATCCGATTATACACCTTGTTTTCAATCATGTGAACACCATGTATAACCAACACTCAAGTATCTCGGGGACAATCAACGGATGCACTCACAGATGGAACGGCTCTACTTAGCCGCACAAGAAATCAGGGGGATCAAAGGCCAGTCCGCACTTGCTCGCGCCCTGGGCACATCCCCGCAAACGCTGCACAACTGGGAGCAGCGCGGCATATCAAAGGCCGGGATGCTCAACGCCCAGCGCACCATCGGCTGCTCAGCCTCTTGGATCGAAACCGGCCAGGGCACGATGCAAATCGGCCTTGAGTCGAACGTGGTCAATGTGCCGTTGGGAACCCGTAAAGTGCCGCTCATCGGCCTTCACCTGGCTTACACCTGGACCAGCAGCGCCGACCCTTATGCTGCGGTCGGGGCAATCGAATGGCTGGCCACAGACATGGAACTATCGGGAGGTGCCTTCGCGGTTGAAATCAGCGGCGACTCGATGCTCCCGAGATTCCTGCCTGGCGATCGGGTCATCATCGACCCCGGTGTATCCCCACAACCTGGTGATTTTGTGGTAGCCCGAAGCGCCGCCAATGAGACGGTGTTCATGAAATACCGCCCCCGTGGATTGAGCACCAACGGCACCATGGTTTTTGAGCTGGTGCCGCTGAATGCCGACTACCCCAGCATGAGTTCAGACATCATCGAAATCCACATCGTGGGCGTGATGATCGAGCATCGCACCTACCGCCGCCGCACCTAACCCCATCAGACTCAACGACAAGCCCGCAGCAGCGGGTTTTTTTGTGCCCGTTGAAAAAATTTATACGTGATGTTTGTCACAACATTACACATCGTGTATAATCATTCCCATCGCAGTTCAACGCGAGACGACCAAACCCTAGCGATACGAGGGTGCAGCTGACAGGAAGCAAAGGCGGGTCTAGGTGAGGTTCACCGATGAGTTGGCTGGGATGTCTTAACCCTCAGGAGTGAACGATGAACCACACCCAATATGCAGACCTGCGGGACTTCGAGCGCGAAAGCCTCACCGAAAAAGTCCTTGGTTACCTGCTCGCCACTGCTATCGGCTCGGGCCTCGCCGTCCTCCTGGTCGTGCAACTGTCCAAGTGAGCAAGGAAGCCATGAACGTGAAACAACTGATCGAACCTTTCCGCAAACCCAGTGCGGAAATCATCGCCCAGCGCGAGCTGGAAGATGCCAAGCGCGAGCTGCTGCAAGCCCAGGCTGGCCAGGAATACGCTGCCGCCATGGTGCAGTACCACGAGGCCCGCATTACGCGCCTGCGCTCGATGCTCACCGAGGCACACCAATGAGCCTGCACGAAGCCAAGTCCTGGCTGATGCTCGCGGGCCTTTGGGTCACCAGCGTGATCTTCATCGGCCTCATCGCACGCCTCACCTGGACGCTGCTCAAACTCGGGTGGGGACTGCTGCCATGAATTGCTGCAACGAATTCGGCGACTGCAACCAGGGCCGCAACTGCCCGGTGCGCCGCGCCAACGTGGCCCCCATCGGCAAAAGCTACCCGCGAGTCATCGCTACCCAGACACCTGAGCCGCGCCCTGCCCAGTGGCGCCTTCTGGCCAAGTGGCTGGCGATCTACCTGGCCGTGATCGTGCTGACGATCGCAGCCCTGGGCTTCATCACGAAGCCACAAACCCAACGCATCGACTGCTCGATCGCAGAGATGCACCCCGACATCCCGCAGGCAGCAAAAGACAAATGCCGAAACATTAGGAGATTGACCACATGAGCGCCCTCGCAACCCTTACCAGCAAGCTCGCCGCCCGCCTCGAAATGGGTGACGGCAGCGGCCTGATCGACACCCTGAAAGCCACCGCCTTCAAGGGTCAGGTGTCGGACGCCCAGATGACCGCGCTCATGGTCGTGGCCAACCAGTACGGCCTGAACCCCTGGACCAAAGAAATCTATGCCTTCCCCGACAAGAACAACGGCATCGTGCCCGTGGTCGGCGTCGATGGCTGGGCACGCATCATCAACAACCACCCGCAGTTCGACGGCATGGACTTCGCGCAGGACGAAGAAACCTGCACCTGCATCATCTACCGCAAGGACCGCAGCCACCCGGTGAAGGTCACCGAGTACATGGCCGAGTGCCGCCGCTCAAACATGGGGCCGTGGCAATCGCACCCGCGCCGCATGCTGCGCCACAAAGCCATGATCCAGTGCGCCCGCCTGGCCTTTGGCTATGGCGGCATCTTCGACCAGGATGAGGCCGAGCGCATTGTCGAGGGCACCGTGATCGACAACGACACGGGCGAGATTCGCACGCAGGGCAAGCCCGCCGTGAGCATGCCAGCACGCAAGCCTGCTCCAGCTGCCGAGGCCGCGACCGATGTGCCCAGCAAGCCCGCAGCCACGCAGGCATCAACCGATGGCACACCCTGCACCACCGGCGAGATCGCTTACATCAACAAGAAGATCACCAGCCGCAACGCTGCAATCGCCGATGTGTTCGAGAGCGCTGGCCTGCCACGCCGCGACACGCTCGATGGCCTGAACAAGGACGAGTTCAACGCGCTCAAGGATGTGCTGGTATGAGCGTGCTGACCTTCGACGAAGCCTCGCACACCTACCAGTTCGGTGGCCAGCTGGTGCCAGGCGTCACCAGCATCCTGGCACCGCTCACCGACTTCAGCAAGGTGCCGCCCGGCGTGCTGCAAGCCGCATCCAACTTCGGTAAGGCCGTTCACCTGGCCTGCGAGCTGGATGATCTGGGCACCCTCGATGAGGCTGCGCTCGATCCTGCGCTTGCGCCCTACCTCGCAGGCTGGCGCAAGTTCAGCGCCGACCACGCCGTGAGCTGGGACCAAATCGAGCAGCCGGTTTATCACGCGACCCTGCGCTATGCAGGCACACCCGACCGCTTCGGCCTGGTCAATGGCGTGCGCACCGTGGTTGACATCAAGAGCACCGCCCAGCTCTACCCAGCGGTCGGCCCACAGCTCGCCGCCTATGCCAACGCAATGGCCGAGCCGTTCGCCATCCGCATCGCCGTGCAGCTCAAGGCAGACGGCACCTATGTGGCCAAGCCATACAAGGACCCGACCGACTGGCCGGTGTTCGCATCCCTTCTCACGCTGCGCACCTGGTGCAAGCAGCACAGCATCAACCCCAACTTTTAAGGACTCAGCCATGGAAACCAAGACACAAGACACCCTCACCTATGACGCCAGCAGCGCGATCATCCTCACCACCAAGGCCCAGACAGCCATGGCCAGCGCTGCCGACTATGTGATCGACAGCCACACCATGTTCGAGCTGGCCAGCGAGGACCTGATGCAGGTGAAGGCCTTGCAAAAGGAAGTTGAGGAAAAGCGCACCAGCATCACCGGCCCACTCAACCAGGCGGTGAAGGCAGTCAATGATCTGTTCCGCGCACCCAAGGAATACCTGGAGAAGGCCGAGGCCACGCTCAAGCGCTCGATGGTGACCTGGACCACCGAGCAGGAGCGCCTGGCCGCTGAAGCCCGCGCCAAAGCCGAGGCCGAAGCCCGCGCCGAACGCGAGCGCCTGGCCAAGATCGAGCGCGAGCAGCAAGAAGCCGCACGCAAAGCCCAGGAAGAAGCTCAGGCCGCAGCTGCTGCTGGTGACACCGAAGCCGCAGCAGCCGCAGCAGCAGCCGCCGAAGAAGCCACACAGCAGGCCGCAATCGCCGCCATGACCGCCAACGTGGTGACCGTGGTGCCCGAGGTCGAGCAGGCCAGCAAAGTCTCAGGCATCAGCGGTCGCACCACCTACGCTGCCCATGTCGAGGACCTGCTGGCGCTGGTCAAGGCCGTGGCCGAAGGCAAGGCACCGATCGAGGCGATCCAGGCCGACACCAAGTTCCTGAACGCCCAGGCCCGCGCCTTCAAGAAGCAGGGCCAGCTCTACCCCGGCGTGAACGCCGTGGCCGAACGCAGCATCGCAGCCCGCGCTGCCTGAAAGGCATAGCCATGTCGCAGACGCAGTGGATTCTGAACCGACTCAAGCAGGGACCAGTGACAGCGATCGACGCGCTCGATGGATGCGGGTGCTTTCGACTGGCGGCAAGGATCAACGATCTGCGCCTGTCCGGTTACGACATCGAAACCCAAACCCTGGAGCTGCCCAACGGCAAACACGTAGCCCAGTATCACCTGAAAGAAAAGTCCCATGTCCTCACTCAATAAGGCCACCCTCATCGGCCACCTCGGGCGCGACCCCGAAACTCGATACCTGCCCAGCGGCGAAGCCGTGACCAACTTCAGCGTGGCCACCTCGGAAACCTGGAAGGACAAGCAAAGCGGTGAGCGCCGCGAAGCCACCGAGTGGCACCGCATCAGCACCTTCGGCAAGCTCGCCGAGATCGCTGGCCAGTACCTGGTCAAGGGTTCGCTGGTCTACATCGAGGGAAAGATCGCAACCCGTAAGTACACCGACAAGAACGGGGCCGAGAAGTCCGCCACCGAAATCCGCGCCGACACCATGAAGATGCTCGGCCCGCGCCAGGACAGCCAGGGCCAGCGCCCTGCGCCAGCAGCTCGACCAGCTGCGCAACCACAAGCCGCAGCCGCCACAAGTGGCCAGGGCTTCGATGACATGGATGACGACATCCCATTCTGACCACCTCCTCCAGCAACTGAAAGACCACCATGACACAACCCAGCAACCGCCCAGCATCCGCAGCCACTGATGTGGCCGAGTTCATCACCGACCTCGATGGCGGCATGTTCGAGCGCATCCTCTCGCAAGCCCTGTCCGAAACCGCCGCCGCATCGATCGATCACGGAAAGGTCGGCGAGGTCAGCATCAAGTTGAAGATCGAGCGCATCGCAGGCACCCACCAGGTACGCCTTCAGCACGATGTGAAGTTCTCGAAACCCACCTCGATGGGTCGCGCCAGCGAAGAAACCAGCGGCGCCACCGTCCTGCATGTCGGCAAGTACGGACGCCTATCGCTCGCGCAGCCTTCGCTGCTGGACAACGAGCGCCAGACCAAGGTGCCAGGCCTGTAACCCACCAACAGAAAGACCACGACCATGTTCGACAAAGAAGCCATTGAAGCCCTGCAATACGGCGGCGGTATCGCGGAAGCGGCCAACGCCGTAACCCGAGCCTTCGCCAACGAATCGATCGCTGCGCTGCCTGAGCACTTCAGCCTGCGCGACCTGGAGACTTACCTGCCGCAACGCCGCCGCGCTCGCGGCACGATGAGCACCAACGTCACCCTGAGCTTTGCAGGCTACGCCAAGCAGCACATCGAGGACGGTGCCATGGTGTTCGTCAACCAGGATGACATGAGCGCCTGCGCCGTGCTGAACCTGGGCACACCGGCCAAGCCAGGCCATGCCGACAACTGCGCCGTGCTCAGACTCAAGGCCACAGCTGCATACACCGCGCTGACGGCCAATGCCAGCGGAAGGCCCAGCAGCCAGACAAGCGTGGCCGAATTCCTTGAGGATTGGGCGGACCTGATCGCCTGCTACAACGAGGACGGTGAGATCAAGCTGCCCGTGGCGGTCGCCGCCATTCGCAAGCTCTCGATCGAATCGATGCGCAAGCTCGAAACCAGCGAACAATCTCTGAGCGCAAGCCGCAGCACATTCGAGGCGGTCAAGGCCACCAGCGCCGACCCGATCCCGACCACTATCGCCTTCGCCTGCGAGCCATACAACGGCCTGCCCGTGCGCTTATTCAAGATGCGCCTGGCGATCGTCACCGCAGGCGACAAGCCGCAGATCACCCTGCGCATCATCAAGCAAGAGGAGCACAACGAGCAGATGGCCATTGAGTTTGCCGATCGGGTGCGCGACAGCCTCGACAACTTGATGCCCGTGCTGATCGGCAAGTACAGCACCGTGAAATGAACCAGGAGCAACAAATGCAGCAATACATCGGCACCAAGATCATCAAGGCTGAATTCCAGCCAAAGAACTACGGCCCAACTGAAGGCCACGGCCAGCCAGGCTACAAGGTTGTCTATCCAGATGGATACACATCCTGGTCACCAGCTGCCGCCTTCGAGGAGGCCTATCGCAAGTGCGATGCCATGAACTTCGGCCTGGCGATCGAGGCACTGAAAAAAGGCCTATGCGTGGCACGCGCTGGCTGGAATGGCAAAGGGATGTTTGTCTACTACGTCCCCGCAAACAGCTACCCAGCACAGACAGGTGCAGCAAAAAACCATTTCGGCGAGAACGCAATGGTCCCGTACAACGCTTACATGGCGATCAAGAACGTGGACAACACCGTGAGCACCTGGGTCCCAAGCGTGAACGATGTGCTGGCTGACGACTGGCGGATCGTTTACCAGGCGCATGAAAGCAACGACTTCCCCCTGGGCAAGGCCTGCGACCTGAGCGGTGAAGGCACCTGCGAGGCCTGCCAGTAACGAATCGGGCTGAAAGCGGATGCTGTGATGGTCACGCCGCTGGGATTGCACCTGCGGGCTTGTGAAGGTGGAACGCCGACAAGCCCTTACGCCAAGGCGAATGCAGGAACCACCCGGCGCCGGTCTGAGAAGGACACACCAGCACAGACGCAGCGAGTAGGCCCACCCATACAGCGGGAGCCTTCCGTCCTCCGAACCGGGCTGACCACCTGGCAACCAGGCCGAGATCGCTGACCCAAGTGAACCCGCCTCGAACTTCATCACTTGGCAATGCGCAATCTGGGGGAAGGCTGGCAAGCATGTTCCCGGAAATCTCGGCAACGGTCTAAGCAGTAACACGACCATGAAACACACGATTGAATCACTCAAGGCCCGCACCATCGAAGAAGGTGACTGCTGGCTTTGGCAAGGCTACAAAGCCAACGGCACCCCGCAGGTCTGCCATCCACGGCCAGGCTTCTCCAGCAAGATGTATTCGGTGCGCCGCCTCATGCGCGATCTGCTCACCGGAAAGCCCACACCGGACGGCCACTATGTCACCCGCTGCGGCAGCTCCGAATGCGTCAACCCCGAGCACATCCTTTTCAGGACCGATGACCAGCACATGCAGCGTATTGGCCGAGGCAGCGCCATGGGCAACATCACCAGGTCGATGAAGCTGCGCCAGTACCGCATAAGCATCGGACACGCCAAGCTCACCGAAGCCATCGCCCAGGAGATTCGCCTGAGCAATGAATCAGGCCCTGCGCTGGCGCAGCTGTACGGCGTGGACAAAAGCCTCATCAGCAAGGTCCGCCGTGGCACAGCCTGGCGCGTCCTGGCCAACCCGTTCGCGGGGTTGATGCGATGAGCACGAGCCTGCGAATGTGCAACCTATGCCACAAGCCTCGCCCACAACTGGGCGGTGGCCTGCGCCTGGTTCTTGGCCTGCGGATGTGGGTCTGCTACCGATGCAAGGAGGGCAAGAAGTGATCCAGGACAAAGCACCCATCGAGAAGGTGGCCGAACGACTCACCGCCCACAACGTGGCCATGCGCTCATTCCTGCTGCGCCTGATCGACCCCGAGGACCTTGGCCATGCCGTGACCAACGAGGTGCGCGTGCTGGCCAATGCGCTTGTCACGATGCCACGCCAAGGAGATCACGATGCCCGATGAGATTGACCTCGCGCAAGAACGCGAGCTGCTGGCCACACAAGACGCCATCCGCGCCAATGCCAAGGACCTGCCCAAGGGTGAGCCTGGCGACTGCGACCTCTGCGGTGAATGGAGCGGCAGATTGATCGGCGGCGCATGCGCACGCTGCCGCGACCACTTCAAACTAAGGTAACCCCATGCTCACACACCTCGCCCTTATGTCGCTGCACAAGTCGCCGACGATACCGCTGGCCGACATCTGCGAAAAGTATTTCGCGCTATCCTACGAGGAGGCATCCAAGAAGGCCCTGCGCAACGAGCTGCCGGTGCCCGCCTTCAGACTCACGCAAAGCCGCAAGGCCCCGCTGATGGTGAGCGCTGAATCGCTCGGCGCCTGGATCGACAAGACCGAATTACAAGCCCGTGAACTTTGGGAACGCAGCCAGGTCTGATGCACTCAGACCTCGGGTTTTCAGAGGCAGATGCACCGCGCAGTGCATCGAGAATCGGCGATGTCCGATTTTTTTAAGCGCAGCAACAACTTAGAAGTGTGGCGGTCCAGTCCATCATGGGGGCTACGCTGAGGCGATGGCGCGCAGAAAGAGCGTTTGTCAATCGGTTTTACTTGAAGAATCAAAACACCCTCAAGTTTAGGCGCAAACCATCACCCCACATTCCGTGCCAGCAAAAACCAACCCAAGATCACAACACCGCATTGACGCGAGCCAACTGGTCGACAAGCAATTGGGCACTGCCGTTCTCCCAAAGGTTGTAAGTGTGGTTATTGATGCTGGTACTTGTGCCTGCGTTGGTCCAGCCCGTGTCGTTCATTTGCACCACATCATTGGCGTCTGCCGTGATGACCACTGTCTTATCAGGACTTAACAACACATCATTCAAGCGCAAGTCGTAACTGGTTTTACCTGGTGCCGTCATATCCACTTTTTGCCCCCTTGTCACCATGTTTTCCAAAGTGGTCAGATGGGTTGTGTTGAACCACACATCGGTCAGTTGATGGGTTTGACCATCGGTGCTCGTCCAGTTAGACATCAACCCAAATAGATTGCCATTGTCCAAGCTGCTGCCGTTGTTGGCATTCAGATTGATTGACTGAACATTGAATTCGGAAAGCGAATGCAACTCGCCACTGTCCGTGATGGCATCGTGGTTGGCATCAACCCATAGTTTCAGATTGCTAAAAACGGCGTCCTTGACATCGATCACATTGTCCTGATTGCTGTCGTACTGCTTCAGGGCTTCAAAACCATCTTTGGCGATGCTGCCATTGGCAAGTTTGGTACTGCCACCAAACAACTCTGTTCCATCGTTGATCTTGCCATCTCCGTTCAGATCTAGCACCAGCAAGCCATCTTTGCCATCGGTCCAACCTGTTTTCATGAGACCACTGCCCTGCCCCTGAACATCGAAGGCCACACCATTGCTCACAGATAATGTGCGCACACCATCGCCATTGAGATCGAACACCAAAGGAGTCTCAGGTACCGCGGTGAGGTTGATGATTCTTTTTTCCACCAAATAAGGCAATGTGTTGTTCAGCCCATTGAGTGCACCGTTTGTGAAGGTGATGGACATGGTGGTGGTGGTTACAAAACTACCACCGGTCACATCAATGCTGAGCACCATGTCATTACCCGAAGCCGAGGGGATCAGCCGCAAGTATTTGTCCCAGCTTGTGGTGTCATTGGTGCCAAGTGTTATGCCGGTCATCAAACTAGAAAGATCCACCATGTCACCCTCAGACACCTTGAAGTCGGTCACGGTGTCATTGCCGGTTTCGCCACGGAACCAAGCAAAGATGTCAGCGCCCCCAGCACCTGTCAACACGTCAATGCCGCCTTGACCTGCGATGAAGTCATTGCCAGCCGTACCAACGATGGTATCGTTGCCACCAGAACCTGCCGTCAAACTCTTTTTGTAGAGCTGGAAAGTTTGCTCCAGTATGGCCGAGGTGCCCGCAGCATCGACCACATTCGCGGCCGCTAACTTGATGGTGGTTGCGCCAACATCACTTGCAAAATTTGCCCCGGTGTTGGTTATGGTTGCGTTGCGACTTCCATCAACAGATGCCTCCGTAGCCAAGACCTGATTGGTGGCCCCATTATTGGCGTTGCCATTGAAGCTGTACTGAAACAGAAGTTTGGGGTCATTGGGATCGAACATGCCCCTGTAGTCGTTGGCAATTTCCGTCGCATTGCGGGCATAGGTATAGACGCGCGAATCAAAAAAGCTACCTGCAAGCCCACCATCTTGAACCCAGTTGCTCTTTCCTATGAAGTTGTTGTCAAAAAGGACACTGGTAGGCAACTCGGCAGAGAGCGTATTACCGTCAAGTGTCTGAATCTTTCCGTTCAAATAAATACTAACTGTTTGACCTGAAACAGTCACCGCCACATGCTGCCAAGTCCTAAGGGGCATTGATGTCGGCATCGATAAAAGGCCCTTGCTCCCTTTGGTTGTGGTAGTGCCATTGATGTACTCAAATGCCAAATTTCCACCGTATTGTTTGAATCCAAACCATATTTCAACATTGGGGGCAGCAGTGGAGGCCACTGCGGTATCAGTTGAAAAATCGAAAAGCCTTAGAAAAGGTTGATTGGTTGTACTATTTGGCCATGCGTCGTAGTTCGCATACACCCATGTTTCCAGTGTGATCGCTTTGCTATTGAGTGTGAAGGTTGGCAATACGGCTGCGCCTAAATTCGCGTAATTAGTTCCCCCTAGTCCACCTGAAAGCGTGAGGCTTTGCGCCTGCCCTGCAACGATAATCGAACTGTTTCCCGTTGAGACCAAGAAATTGGTGGCGTAAGCCTCCCCATTGACAGTCACAGAATCCACCGCACGAATTCCGGCCCCGGTGCCCAAGCTACCACCCGTGACAGTCCAAGCCGCCATATTCGCGGCAGACGAAACCTTCACAGGTTCAGTGAAGGTGAGCACAATTTGATCGCTGATCAGCTGATCGGTGGCATTGCCATCTAGAACCGCAGCCGAATTGGTGGCGTGCTTGGCGGGTGCTACCGCGTTGACCGTCAATGACGAAGCCACCTCCACCAAATTGGAGTTACCAATGCCATCGGTGGTCGAGATAAAAAATTGACGCACATCGTCGCCTGGGCTTGCAATTGAGGCTTTGTAAGCCAAGCTTCGCAAAAAGGCTTCTACATCAGCCGCTCTTGCAATGTTGGTGGGCGTCGTTGCCGTAGGCGTTGAAAAGACGAATGCGCCCAAAGCATTGTTGTAATTCCAATTCCAAATGACATTGCTGCCAGCCGCGGTGACTGACCCCGATCGCCCAGCGCCGGTGGCGTCAATATCAGTGCCATGGACAACGATTTTTTCAGAACTCCCAGCACGCAGTCCACGCACTCTGATTTGCAAGCTGGCAACCCGGTCCTCCTCAATCACAGAAGCAAGGGGGTCAGTGAGTGATATCTGTGTGATTGCGTTGCTGGTTTTTGCACTGAAGCCAGCCAAGGCCACTGCGGGAGCAGACAATTTGATAACCGCGGCTTTGACATCGGTACCAAACCTGACCGCAGCTGAAGCACTGTTGTTGCCAGCCAAGTCGCTGTGGGTGAATGTAAAAACACGATCGCCTGCAACAGCATTGGTGGTGGTTTGAAAAGACAAGGCCTTTTCAATGGTCTGTACTTCGGCAGCCAAAAACTCGGCGTTATTTTGTTTGCTGAATGTCAATGTTTTGCTGGCAATGGCATAAGTCCATTGAACAGCATCAGTCACGCCGTTGAGGTTAATGGATCCACTTGAATCGCTTCTCGTAGGGCTAGTGGTGTCCAACAAAATTAAAGCCGAGCCAAAAGCCAGTTTGTCGTTGTCTGCACTGATGACTTCCGATGCCACCACTTTGATGCTTGTAACGCCCTCGTCCCTGTTGGCTTTTTTGATTTTGCTAGCAACAAGCACACCGGTAACGGTGGCATTCTTCATGTACTGCACATCGGTGTTTTCTACTGTTGCTGTATCAGCATTCAAATCGATTGCCTCTGGCAACAGGGTGTCTACTTTGACGGTTGCCACTGCGCTTGAGCTGCTATTGCCCGCTTGATCAACATGCGTGAAAGTGAAAGTTCGATCGCCTTGGCTGTTGCCATTTGTCTTAAAAGCCAATTTGCTTTCAAGCGCCTGCACCTGTGCTGGTGTAAAACTGCTCTTGTCTTCTTTTGTAAACGTAAAAGTCTTGTCAGTGGCAGAGTACAACCAAGTCACACCTGGTACGCCGGCAATGGTGTTGTTCGTGGAAGATTTGTTGCCAGTGTTGAGAACAACCGCCACACCATCAATGACGAACTGATCATCCCCAAGGTTCAGCGCGTCGACACCTAAGGCCACCGTGATCTTGGCGATGTCGTTAACGCCTGTTGGCAGTCCCATCTTCGGAGCGATCAAAAGGGTTTGGGTGCTGCTTGCAAGCGGTTGATTGAAGTATTGCAGCGATGTTGCGTCAATCACACCCGTCGTGTTTCCGTCGAGGTCTACGGCTGGGGGTGGGGTGTAATCTACCGTGATGGTTTTGGTTGCACCACTGTTGGTGCTTTGTGTAGAAAAACCAACCAGGTCAATGTGGTCGAAGGTGAATGTGCGATCGCCTTGTGTGTTGTTGCTGCCTGGAGGCAAGCTTTGGAAAAGCAAGGATGACTCCAAACTTGCTATTTGAAAGTCTTTGAATGCGCTATTGTCAGAGAGCGAAAAAACCAGCGTTTTGCTGCTAGCCGTGTAATTCCAGGTGACGCCTGTGACATTTCCAATCGCAAGGCCTGAGCCACCGCCATCCGAACGCAAATCGACAATTTGCGGAGAAGTACCATTACCGAACAAGATGCGGTCATTGTCAGTTTGCAATCCTGCCCCGCCGATGGTCACTTGAATTTTGGCGATGTCGGTGTCGGTTGTGGGTTTGATGTTAGCCACGACAGCCACAGCTGCACTGAGGCCGATGGCGAAATTGTTGTAGAAGCCAAATTCTGTCTGCAAATCACTGGTGAACAGCACCTTGCTTGGTGGGGCGCTGTCAACTTTGAACGTCACCTTGGCCACGCCTGTGGTGGCAGGGTCTGTCGTAACATTGCTATTACCTGCCACATCGGTATGACTGAATGTGAAAGTGCGTTCGCTGTTGGTGCTGCTGGTGGTGATGAATCCCAACGCCTTCTCAATGGCCTGCACCTGTGCATTGGTGAAAATGCGGCTGCTGCTGTTAGATGAGAACTCAAATGTTTGTGTGGCGGCGCTGAATTTCAAACTCACACCCGACACATCACCCACCGTCACCGGTGTGGGTTGTATATCGGTTTTCAATGAAACCGTTTGTTGCGTGGTACCCGTTGTTCGATAGGTGAAACTGTCGGCATCAAGATTTGCACCACCGACAGTCAAAGTGATCACAGCAATGTCGCCGTCGCTGGCTTGTTGCATGTTAGGGGCAATGAGTTTGGAGTTTCCAAAATCGCTAGCACCGTAATTCACAGTGTCAATGTTGCTGTTCGCATTGGTGTTGAGTTTGATCACCGCAGGCAGCGTACGATCGAAGGTAAATGTCAGACTTCGGGTCTGACCAAGAAAGCCCTCTGCGCTGACTTGACGAACCACAGTGGTGTAAGTACCAGAAGTACGTGGTACCGCGTAATCGGCTGCTAAAACATATGTCGCCCCGCCGTCGATGCTGACATAGGTTGATGCGCCTACAAAGTTGGGTAAACCAAGATTCAAACTGGCATCATTGGTTCGTCCGTCTTGGGTGTTGACACCCGTATCGGTTGCCAATGTCACACCAGGCGCAGGGGCAACGTAGAAATCCACCAACAACTGCAACTTGCCCCGCGTGTCGATGTTGGCGCCATTGGTTTGCGCAGCAATACTTTCAAGGATGCCCGCGATGTTGGTATTGTTCACCGAGCCTAAGCCCAGCTTGGTCAAGTTGGCAACCGTCAGAAATGAGGCCGAACTGGCTTGTCGCTTGCCAGTACTGTCCATGATGGCATTGACCGTGTTGGCCAAAATGTTGATTTCTTCTACCGTGTCTACATCTGTATTTGATTTCAAGTCAAGCACACTGTTGAGCAAAGTCAGGTTGCTGCTGCCGTTGGTTGCATTGCCAATGCTGACACCGATGTCATTGAACTGCGCTACTTGCAAAGCAGTGCCAGTACTGACAACTCCGTCAGCCAAGGCTAACACTGCTATGTATGCGTCAACCACTTTTTGAATGCCGCTGGTTGTACTGACTGAAAAACCGTTGACAGTGGACGTAGCCAATGCATCGTTGATGGCATTGAGGTTGTTAGCAGTAACGCCAGTAACACCAGCTGTTTCGTAGTGAACCACATCGGGTTTGGTAGCCCCGGTTCTCACTGTGTAGGAAAAGTCCGCGCCTGTTCCCGTGGTGCTTGAAATTGTATTGTCGCCCGCAAAATTGCTGATCAAGGTGATGGCAGCTTGGATGGCGTCCATCGCCCCTTGATCCACCAAAGCTTGTAACTTTGCCACGGTGTTGACGGCCCCACCATTGGTTACACCATTCGACCTGGTTCCAGCAATGGCGGCGAGCACCAATGGCAGGTTGGTGTCTGTCACACGCACAACGCCCAAAGTTTCCAACTGCGCTTTGGTCAGCACCCTATCATTGTCAGCCGTTCGCATGACTGCGATAACCGCATCAGCCAGTGCTTGCACTTCAGCCACTTCATTCACATCACTTTTGTTTTTGCGATCAATCGCGTCACTCAGTAGCTGTGCCTTATCGCTGCGAAGCACGGTGGTAGGGTTGTCGAGACCCGTGATACCAATCAACTGATACTGCGCATCGGTTGCAAAGTCTCGGCTGTTGCTATTGCTGTTTTCATCTGCCAAATTCAGAATGGTGTTGTATGCGTCGACGATGTCTTGCACTTCTTGCGTCGTGTTTGCCTGATCAAACTTCACGAACTCACTGTTGAGCGCGCTGTTGTATGAATCAAGGTTATTGGCACTCAAGCGCAATGCGCCTGCCTTTTGGTAAACGGTCAACGGCGTGAGCGTGGTTGACGCGTTGTTGGCTTGCGCGGCTTTGGCCAATGTATCCAATGAGGAGGCGGTTGTATCAACAACGACACTGTTGGCAACGGCCGCAGGGCTTGTGAGCCCGCCAATGTTGTTCACCCGATCTAACAACAGCGCATTTGTCAAACTGTTGGCACTTGCAGTAAGTCCCCCAACGTTGTCGTTGTCACCATTGACCACGGTATAGAAGAAAACAAGCTGGGTACTGCCACTGCCACTGGCGTAGTTAGCGATCTTGCTCACGCCACCCAAATCAAAGGTGATGATGGGTGAACTGCTCGCTCCCACCGTGGTGATCTCACTCATGCTGAGGGTGATCTTGACTTTGTCACCCACATCCAAATTGGCAGACTTGTTTGCGCCAGTGCTGTCAGCACCACTGATGTCCACACGGGTGACAGTGGGTGCGCGGGTGTCCACCAATAGGGGGGGATTGGTAGCGTCGCTCTTGCCAGTGTTGCCAGCCGCGTCGGTGTAGCTGCCTTTTAAAACATTGATCAAACCCGGGCTAGGCAATGAGACATCTGAGGTCGCCGAGAACGCGACGGTGAAAACTTTGGGGTCGCTGGTGGCTCTAAAATTGCTCAGAGAACCAATCGGTGTGTTGTTGAAAAGTGGCACACCGATGTCATCAATGTTGAAACCCACAGGGGCTTCGTCGAAAGTGAAGGTGAAAGTGGCTATTTGTCCGATACCCAACTGCGTCACATCGCTGGTGATGGTCAGACCTGGTCCCGTTGTATCGACCAAGATGGGCGTTGTGTTGGTGATAACCGAGGTCTGAATGGTGCCGCCGATATTGCTCTCTAACAGAGCTTTGACTGTATAAGTTTTGCCCGACATCAACTTGCTCGACCAACTGGAGTTGTTGGCCAAGGTCCAGGTTCGATCCGCGCCGATGGTCAGATTGGTGTCGATGGTTACAACATGCGGTGAGGTTGTGTCCGTGCTGGTGAAGGTAATTTGTGTCACTTTGGGATTGCGCACCGACACCCAACTGGTGCTAGAGGCAAGCCCCGAAATATCGAACGCACCGAGTTCCGCGGCATTGATGCCGTTGCTTGCATCGACACCTGTTCCGCTAAAAGTGATGGTGGTGGTGGGATCCACCGTTTGGAAGGTCCAACTCTTTGCATCCAACAACCCATCAAATTTAGCGCCTGCAGTTGATCGGAAAGCATCGGCATCGATGGTGGCGTGGTATGACTTTCCTGGCACCATTTGATTGGTGCCGGTCAGGGTGACTGTGACGGTGGTGCCACTGATGGAAACTTGCGCGTCTTTGACACCAATGTCGATCGTGCTGCCCGTACCTTCGTCGGTGAGGTGAATGAATTTGCCTGCCACGGCAACCACATCGGTGCTGAAGGTCAGCTGCAGTTTTGCCGAGCTGGCAATCGGTCCACTGGTTTGATTGACCAATTGCAAACTGGAAGTGTCGATCGTCACATTGTGCGAGTCACCTCCCGTGCTGAGCTTGTTGCCAGCAGCGTCCATCAAGAAGACGTCGACTTTATAAGTTCCCTTGGTCAGTGTTTGCTGGGTGTTGTCGAACAGCCAGGTACCGTCGACCAACACCTTGGTGTAACGCACGGGGCCTCCGTCGATGCTGATACCCACATTGGTACCTGTTGCAGCCGTGCTGGTGCCACTGAAGAAAAGAGTGGTGTCGCTGGTTGTGTAATCTCCCCCGACTCCCGTGTCATCTGAAATGGTGGTGAAGCTAACGGTTTTACCTTCCAGATCTGTGTCGGGCGAACCATCAGGTCGCTTCACGGCCGATGTGTCGACCATCACATGCTTGGAGAATGTGACCACGTTAGGCAAAGCTGTGTTGCCGTCAAACAGTTGAGCACTCACCGTGTAATCGCCATCGAGCAACAGCGCACTGTCGACTCGCCACTCCCCGTTGACCACCGTGCCATCCAGTGGGATGAGATCGATTTGGCTGTTGCGCTTCAGGTTGATGCGAATCTTGGTGCCATCGGCCGCATTGCTGGTGCCACTAAAACTCAATGTGTTATCGCTGGTGACAAAGTCGGTGTTGCTCGGTCCGGTATCGTCGCTAATGGCTTTGAAGTCAACGCTCAAGTTGTTAAACAAGAGCTTTTGCAAATCAGGAACACTGTCACTTTCGCCGGCTCCTGCTAGGCTGATGGCATCAAGTAAGGTGGTCAAATTTTTGCTGCCGACCCCACGCACGCCCAATTGGGTGAAATGATCAGCGGTCAGGGGGTATTTGATTGACTGATGGGTGGCCTGGTCTTGCACAGCATTGGCAATCAAGGTGAGTTGGTTGATTTTGGCAATGGTGTCTATACCGGTCCGGCTTTGCCGATCGACGATATCAGTGAGCAAATTCAAACGGTTAGTGCCTGAAATGCTGGTCTCTACGCCTAGATTGACGCAGTCGGCAGTATCTAGGAACGCCGCTGTGGTGATGTTGCTCGGGCCATCGGCCAGGGCAAAGAACTTGCGGTAGGCATCCACCAAAGTTTGAAGGCTGGTCGTATCTCTGACGTTGTTGCTTGTGATGACATTGGTGGCCAACGCATCGTTAAAAGACGCTGCGTCCTCCTCAGACACGGTGCCAGACACACCTGCGTCTAAATAGGTTTGACGGGTCGGCACGACACCTCTATAGGTTATGGCACCGCCAGTGAGTTGTTGCGAGACGGTGTTGAGATCGGCAAAAGTTGCGATGACTCCCAAGGCGGTGGCTTGTGTGCCAAGAACGCCGTTGACCAAGTCTTGCAGTTGTTTGACGGTATCGACGCCGCTGCCGTCGGCTGGCGTGCCTTGTATGGCAAGCAGCACCTTGGCAAAGTTTTCATCCGTCACGCCTCTGACACCCAAGTCTGTCAACTGCTGGGCATTGGTCAGTCCACCGCTTGCAGCTTTGGCTGCGGAATTCATGACTGCCCCGACCGTGTTGGCCAGCGCTTGCAATTCATCGGCCGTGTCCACAGCGGTCGAAACTTTGCGGTCAATCACATCGCTCATCAATCGCACTTTGACATCGCTGCCAACGACGCCTGTGATACCGAGCAAGGTGTAATCAGCCGACTTAATTGTGTAAGCATCTGGCGTGTTGTTGGCTGCAGCCAAAATTTCGTTGTAGGCATCCACCAAACTTTGAACCGCTTGAGCTGTCAGCACCTGCTGCTCGGTCACATTGGCTGTTGCCAATGCGCTGTTCATTGACCTCACATTGGTCTGCGAGACATTAGTGATGCCGAGGTCTAGGTAGGTCTGTGCCGTCGGCTGGTCGGTACCCAGCTGGGTGGGGTCGGTGTGGGCTTGGGCGTAATTCTGAATGATCTGAAGTGCTGCCTTGAATGTGTTGACTGAAGAGCTCACCAAATTTTGCAGCTCCACAAAGGTATCGACCCCGGTACCGTCGTTAGGTGTGTCACGAATCGCTTGCAAAACAGCGGCCAAGTTGTCTGCGGTCACACCTTGAATGCCCAATTGAATCAAGTCATCGCGCGTTAATCCGTCTACGCTTCGGGCCTGGTTTATCACACGGTTAACGATATTGGCCAGAGCTTGTATCTCTAGCACAGTGTCCACATCGTCTGCGCGCTTGCGGTCAATCACATCACCCAACAGGCTTACACGGGAAGTGGTAATGACTAAGTTGGGGTCTTCTAAACCGGACACGCCTAACATGGCGTACTGCTTCAGTGTTGGCTTGATCAGTGTCGGTGTGGGTGCACCATCGGCTGAAGTAAAAACTGCGCGGTAGGCATCGACTAAGGCTTGCACTTCTTCCTTGGTGTCTACACTCGTGTAGATCACGGCGCTGGTGGCCAAGGCGTCGTTGAAAGCTTTGGCCTCGGCATCGGTGACCTCGGGGCCCGTGAGGCCGACGCTGTTATAGGTGGTAGCAAAAGGTGGTGTGCCCTTGTAGACAAAGCTACCAAGTGGCGTGGGTTGAGAGAAGATGTTTTGATCGGCGAAATTAGCGATTTGACGAATGGCTTGGTCCACCGCATCCAATTTGGTGTTGATGAGGGTGGACAGTTCGATGTAGGTGTCTACATCGGTACCATCGCGATTAGGCGTTCCAGCAATCGCTGCCACAACGGCATCTATCTTGTTGGCGGGCACATCAAAGCCCAGCAGTTTGAGTTGCTCAACGGTGACGCTACCCGTGCCAGCAGCATTGGCCATGACAGCCGAAACCGCGACTGCTATGGCTTGAATTTCTTTGACTGTGTCGATATCGACATACAACTTGCGGTCTATGACATCGCTCAATAAACGGGCTTTGGGAACGCTAGACGCCAAGGTCGGATCGAAGCCTTGCACTCCAATCAAGTTGTAGGCGTTGGCATCGGGTTGGTCGGTGGTGTCTCCACGACCGTTGGCCAAGTTGGCAATTAGCCCATAGGCAGTGACCAGGTTTTGTACTGCAGCCAGGGTACGAATGCTGTCACCTGTGACTGCGAGCGTGGCCAGCGCATCGTTGGCTAAACTGGTCATGTTAGCGTCCGTGATGCCCCCGACGCTGGACACTCCTGTATCGGTATACGTACTCCATGTGGGGACAGTGCCAGTGTATTGACCTGAGTTGGTTGGCAAGGAATCCTGGTTAGTGTTGGCAAAGATCTGCAATGCCAACAGCGCTGAAGCTGCCCTGCTAGCAGCGTTACTGACGCGTAGTTGTAGCTCAGGCCATGTGTCTACGAGGCTGCCATCGTCTGGGGTGTCGGCGATATCGCGCATAACCGCAGCAAAGTTGTCGGCAGTCACATCTTGGATATTGAGTTTGTTCTTGAGTTGATCGAGCGTCAAGCCAGACACATTACGCGCTTGATCCATGACAGCAGAAACGGCATTGGCCAAGTCTTGAATTTCGGCGACGGTGTCGACGTCTATTTTGTTTTTGAAGTCGATCACATCGCCTAACAAGCTGGCCTTGACGCTGTCGACGCCTTGCACACCAATCAGACCGTATTGCAAGTAATTGGGATTGTCTCCATTGGCCTTATTGTCCGAACCATCGGCCATCGCCAAAATCCGGTTGTAAGCAGTCACCAGGTTTTGCAGGTCTTGCAGTTGTGGAATCTTGGCTGCATCGATCACGGCCGTGGCCAAGGAATTGTTGATGGCGTCGATGTTGTCGTCCGTCACACCCGTTGTTATGCCCGCGTCTTTGTAATCCTGTACCGTCGGCACAGCCACGCCGATGACCAAATTGGCAGGGTCTTTGTTGGCTTCGGCAAAGGCTTTGATGAGGGCAAAAGCGGTGCTTGCACCTGTCGTCAAGACCACCAGCTTGTTCGCAAAGTCTGGAACGGCCTGCGTGTCGAGTATGGCAGTGTTGTTGGAAATGTCGCTGATACGACTGGTGCCGAGTGACAGACTTTTGGCGTTGGCAGTGATGCCCCCAGCGTTGTCCGAATCACCCAAGGCCACGGTGTACTCAAACACCAAGGTGTTGCTGTTGCTACCTCGCACATAAGTAGCCTGCCGAGTGGCGTTACCAACTTTGATATTGAAAATTGGCACACCAAAGACCTGCGTGATCTCGCTCATGGTGACCGTCACGCGAACTTTGTCCCCTTCCACCAATGTGCCATCGGTCAGTTCAGTTCCAGTTTTGGTCAAGAGACCCGTGATGAGCACGCTGTTGACTGTTGGGCCTTGCGTGTCAATGGACAAAGTGGGCAACGTCAAATTACCGATCAAGCCCAAATTACCAGCCGCGTCTTTGAAGCTGCCCGCGTTGATTTTCACAGTGGGTGCATTGACGTCGGGCGTGAAGGTCACATTGTCATTGGCGCGGAACAAGGCTGTGCGTATGGTCCCCGAGCCAGACAGAGCCAAAAAGGCGCCGACTTTTAGATTTCCGACCTGAGCCACGATCAGATCGTCGATACCAAATGAGTCTTTGGGGTCTTCGCTGAAGGTGAAGGTGTAGGTAGCAAAGTCACCCGCTTTGAGGAAGTTTTTGTCGCACTCTACTTTGACCAGTAACGGGGGGTCTTTGTCTACCAATATCGTAGCGCTCTGCGCCACCACCGGGGTGATAGGTGCACCTGCGACTTTTGCTTCAAGTTGCGCAGTCACGGTGTAGGTTTTACCTGACACGAGTTGGCTGGACCAACTGGGGTTATTGGCCAAGGTCCAGGTGAAATTCGTGACTGTGGGCAAACCCGTGGTGAGTTCAAACGATCCCACCCCGTCGGCGCTGGTGAACTTGATGCTGGTGATACGCGGTTCGCTGACCACATCCAAATTGGTACTCGAAATCTTGCCGGTCACCACCAAGGTGTTGGCTGCCAATTCAGCTTGGTTGATGCCGTCAGTGAAATCGATGCCATTACCGGCGAAGGTTACCTCCATCGAGGGATCGACAGCGTTGAACGTCCAGCCTGCGTTGGCAGACACCCCTTCAAAAGCGGCGCCGGCTGTGGTCTTGAAAGCCCCAGCATCGACAGTGGCACGGTATTGATGCCCTTTGAGTAAATCGCTCGTCGGGTTGATGGTCACGAAGACCCCGTCGATACTGACTTGCGTCGTGTCACTCGCTTCGATGCGTGCCCAAGGTGAATCGGGTGAGCTCAAGTCTGTGATGACAATGTATTTGCCCGCTACCGCGTTGACCGGAGCGCTGAACGTCATCCTCAGATCTGATGAGCTGCCGATTGGACCGCTGGTTTTATTCAAAAGGGTCAAATCAGTGGCGTTGATCGTCACAACTTGAATAGCGCTTGTGCCCGCTTGGTTCCCTGCAGCATCCGTCAGATAAGCCTCGACGGTATGGTTACCACTACTCAGTTCTTTGCCAGTGTTGTCAAGCGTCCATTTGTGGTTTTGGACAACGGTCCATTGCAATGTGTTATCGATTTTGACAGCCACGTGTGTACCATCTGCCGCAGAGCTCACACCTTCAAATTTCAAAGTGGTGTCACTGGTGATGAAGTCACTGTCATTTGTACCTGTGTCATCCACTATGGCCTTGATGGCAATGGTTTGGTCGATCAAATTTGGGTCAGAGTTTCTGTTGGCAAGGGTATCAACCAACACATGCTGCGCAAAAGTCACCAACTTGGGCAAAGGCGTGTTGCCGTCATATAACTGCGCTGTGACGGTGTAGTCTGCATCGACCAATGTGGCGCCATTGCTCACCTGCCATTGACCTTGGCGAACTTCGCCATCGAGCGTGATGTCAGGTGCATTGGCACGCTTCAATGTCAGATGTATTTTGGTGCCATCCATTGCATTGCTCGAGCCGCTGAATATGAGAACGTTATCGCTCGTGATGAAGTCGTCGCTGCGATATCCAAGGTCTTCGCTGATGGCATCGAAAGTGAGGTTCAGGTTGGTGTAGAGCAAGTTTTGCAGCTCTTGTAGCGTGTCAGTGCCATCGGCACCTACTCTTCCAATGGCGTCGGTGAGCGCCCCAAGATTGGCGCTGGTCAAACCTCTGATACCAAGCACCGTGAAATCTGTCAATGTCAAATTTGTGGCGATGCCTGCTGCCTTGTCTTGCACCGCATTGGCAATTTTGATCAATTGATTGATCTCAGCAATTCTGTCGACGCCTGTGCGTACTTGCACATCCACAATGTCATTGAGCAAGCGTAATCGGTTGCTGCTATTGGCACCTGTTTGCAAGTTACCTGCATCAACGCCCAGAAGCTGATAGTCAAGAAGTGTTGGCGTGTCAGCGGTCGTGGAATTGCCTCCGATACCATCGGCCATGCCCAACACTTTTCGATAGGCATTGACCAAGGCTTGTAACTGATAGATAGTGCCTACGCTATCGGCCGTCACATTCAGTGTCGCCAGTGCATCATTGAAAGCAGCGGCATCCTCAGCACCGACCGAGCCCGTGACGCCAGCTGTTAAGTAAGTAGTGGGGGTTGGAGGCGTTCCCTTGTAGCTGAAACTACCCAGAACAATGGGTTGCGAGTCGGTGTTATCTCGCGCAAAATCAACAATTGCTTGCAATGCTGTGCGAGAGTCGGTGCCACCGTTGATTCTGTCCACGATGCTTTGCAACTCTGCAACGGTGTCGACTTCGCTGCCATCGTTCAAGGTATCTTGTATTCCTTTAAGCACCAGCGCAAAGTTATTGTCAGACAAACCCGTGATGCCCAACTTTTCCAGCTGGACCTTGCTTAAATTGCCACCGCCTTTAGCGGTATCCATTACCACACTCACAATTTCTGCAAGTGCTTGTAATTCTTTGACTGTATCGATGTCTCCAAACGTCTTGCGATCAATCACTTCGCTCAAGAGCTTCACTCTGGCATCTCGCAACGCGGTGCCGCGCTCTAAGCCTTTCACACCTATCAACGTATAGTCGTCACCAGTTGGCAAAGCACTGTCGGATTTGTCAGCCTGGCCATTTGCAGAGACAAGAACAAGTAGATACGCATTCACCAGATTCTGAAGTCTTGGGGTTGTGCTCACACTTTCATCTGTTACCACAGCCGTCGCCAACGCATCGTTGATGGAAACGACATTGGCTTCTGTGATGCCCGTGATCCCCGCCGTCTTGTAGGTCGCAACACTTGGTGCTACACCCTGGTAGCTTCCAGTGGATGTGGGGGACGAGTCGATATTGTCTTGCGCGAACTTGGTGATCGCAGCCAGTGCAATGCCAGGCGCTTTGCCAACGATGTCTTGCA